>Ga0302302_1000026_pt1 | contig 98648 bp, 97 predicted proteins | sample III_Palsa_E1_3_FD_198766 | JGI IMG/M metagenome (GOLD analysis project Ga0302302, IMG submission 198766) | Peat permafrost microbial communities from Stordalen Mire near Abisko, Sweden - III_Palsa_E1_3 | ecosystem: Environmental > Terrestrial > Soil > Palsa > Peat permafrost | place: Sweden...
TGCATCAAAGAGCCGCTGCTGGAGGTGCTGGGTGCGAGCGATCAGCGTGCCTCGCGAGCCTTGAGTGATGCCAGTTTCGCCGTGCTGTTCGCCCTTGCCGGGCAGCATCTGGAGCAGACCGGTGCGGTCGTGCTGGAAGGTAATTTCCGGCCCGGCGAGCATGAGGCTGCACTGCGCGCGCTCCTGGACCGACACGCGCCGCAGGATTGCATCCAGGTGCTGTGCCGCGTACCGGAAACGTTGCGCCAGGCGCGACTGCTGGCGCGCGCCGCGGATGCCACGCGGCATCCCGGACACCAGGACGCCGCATGGGTCGCACCGGCGCAGCAGCGCAGCGATGCGTTCCTCGACGTTGCCGGATCACGGTTCATCCATGACAGCAGCGTGCCGGATCCAAAGTCCGGATGTGCACTGATCCGTAGCCTCGCCCACCGGCACCTCGTATAGTGGTTCTGACATGACGACACCTGCGTACATGGCTGCCTTGAACACCGCCCAGCGAAAGGCAGTCACCTTCGGGGACGTCCGCGGGGGTGACCAGAGCGTCACGTTCATCGGCAAGGTCGGCTCCGCCGCCGCGGAAAAAGGCGTCGCCGCGGGGCCGCTGCTGATCATCGCCGGTGCCGGTACCGGCAAGACCAACACCCTGGCGCATCGGGTCGCCTACCTCGCAATGAACGGCGTCGATCCGGGACGCATCCTGATGCTGACCTTCAGCCGCCGCGCCGCCTGGGAAATGCGCCGTCGCGCCCGGGACATCGTCAAGCAGGCGATGGATGAGCCGCTGGGGGGGCTCAACCAGGTCGTGGCCCAGCGTCTGTCGTGGGCGGGAACGTTCCATTCGATGGCGAACCGTCTGCTGCGGCACTACGCGCGGCACCTGAAACTGGATCCGCAGTTCACGGTGATCGACCGCGGCGACAGCGCCGACCTCATGGACGCCGTGCGCCAGGAACTGGGCCTGGATGCCAAGGAGCAGCGCTTCCCGCGACGCGATACGTGCCTCGCGATCTATTCCCACCGGGTCAACACCCGCAAGTCGCTGAAGGAATCGCTGGACGAGCAATACCCCTGGTGCGTGCAGTGGGAGGAGGAGCTCACGAAACTGTACCGCGGCTACGTCCAGCGCAAGCAGTCCTACGGCATCCTCGATTACGACGACCTGCTGCTGTACTGGCACATCATGATGGGCGATGCCAAGCTCGCGCAGCACGTCAGCGGCCACTTCGATCACGTGCTGGTGGATGAGTACCAGGATACGAACATCCTGCAGGCGCAGATCCTGCGCGCGCTGCGGCCGGACGGTCACGGACTCACGGTCGTCGGTGACGACGCGCAGGCCATTTACTCGTTCCGCGCGGCGACCATCGACAACATCCTGAATTTTCCGGACCAGTTTCAGCCGCGCGCCGAAGTCATCACGCTGGCGCAAAACTACCGTTCCACCCAACAGGTCCTGGACGGCGCCAACGCGCTCATGGCCGACGCGCCGCGCCAGTTCCGCAAGCATCTGCTGGCGGCGCGCGGCACCGGCCAGCGCCCCAAGCTGGTCACGGTGGATGACCTGCCCACGCAGGCCGAGGCGGTCTGCAACGAAATCCTGCGGCGGCGCGAAGCACAGGTGCCGCTGCGACGCCAGGCGGTGCTGTTTCGCAGCGGCAGCCACAGTGATCTTCTGGAAATCGAGCTGTCGCGACGCCAGATCCCGTTCGTCAAATACGGCGGCCTGCGCTTCCTCGAGGCGGCGCATGTGAAGGACCTGCTGGCGGTGCTGCGCTGGGCGGACAACCCGCGCAACCAGATGGCCGCCTTCCGCGCCCTGCAGTTGCTGCCGGGCATGGGGCCGGCGAATGCGCAGCGTGCCATTGCGCATGTGGAGGCGCAGCAGTATGCCGCCGGCGCCCTGGCCACGTTCCGTGCACCCCACGTCGAGCCGGTCGAAATCGAGCGACTGGCGGTGCTGCTGCAGACCCTGATGGAACCGCAGCGTGAATGGCCCGGGCAGCTGCACCTGGTCCGGGAGTGGTACAAGCCGCACCTGGAACGCATCTATGAGAGCGTCCATACGCGCATCGGTGACCTGGATCAGCTGGAACTGCTGTCCGTGCAGTTCACCTCACGCGAGCGTTTCATCACCGAGCTGACGCTGGATCCGCCGGACGCCGCGAGTGACCTGGCGGCGAAACCGAACCTGGATGATGATTTCCTGGTGCTCTCCACGATCCACTCCGCCAAGGGCATGGAGTGGGACACGGTGTACCTGCTGAACGTCGTCGACGGCACCTTCCCCTCGGAGTTTGCGACCCGCAAGCCCGAGCTGATTGAAGAGGAACGGCGGCTGCTGTACGTGGCCATGACCCGGGCCCGCAATGAACTGATGCTCTACAGCCCGCTGAAATTCCAGATCACCAGTCAGCCGAAGAGCTCCGATGGCCATGTCTATGGCGGCCGCAGCCGCTTCCTGACGGACAAGGTGCTGAAGAACTTCGACGCCGCCGTCGTGCATGGCGCGAATGCGGACGAGGCGATCCTGGGGGATGCGGGCAACTCCGCGCTGGACGTGAACGCCCGTCTCAAGGAAATGTGGTGACAGCCGCTCCGACGGGCCCTGCCGTGGCAGAGTCCGCAGCGGTCTTGAGTCTTCAGCCGACCCGGGTCAGCGCCGGAACGGCCCGCCGCCCTGGCGCGGCCGCTGCGGACGCTCCTGGGCTTCGTTGACCCGCAGCGGACGACCCCCCAGCTGCTGACCATTCAGTGCCTGAATCGCGGTCTGCGCATCGGCCTGCGCCATGTCCACGAATCCGAAGCCCCGGGGCTTGCCGGTCTCGCGGTCATTGATGAGTTTTACGGACTCCACGGTCCCGTGACCTTCGAACAGAGCCCTGACGTCCTGTTCCGTGGCATTGAAGGGCAGATTGCCCACGTAGATTGTCGTCATCCTTTTCCCTCGCGTGCCTTCGCGGGATGGAAAAAGATGCTACTCCCGGTATTTGGGGGAAGCAATGCGCTTCAACTCCCCGGGGGTTCGAGGTAGGCGTAACCGTTCAGCTCGCCTTCGTAGAAGCGCTTGACCTGCTGGCTCTCGGCGAGCGTCATGCGACCGTCGCGTACTGCGCGTTCGCAGTCGCGCGATAGGGCCGGGTACAGCTCGGCGACGTCGTACTCCATGTACTCGAGCACCTTGTTCGCCGTATCGCCCTTGACGACCTCCTCGATCCACCAGCCGCCCTCCTCGAGCAGGCGGATGTGCACCACGTGGGTGTCGCCGAACAGGTTGTGCAGGTCGCCGAGGGTTTCCTGGTAGGCGCCCACCAGGAACGCGGCCAGGTAGTACTCCTCGCCGGGAATCAGCGCGTGCAGCTCCAGGGTGCGCTTGATCTCGCGATGACTGACGAAGCGGTCGATCTTGCCATCCGAATCACAGGTGATATCCGCGAGCACTCCGATGCGCGTGGGCTGCTCATTGAGGCGGTGGATGGGCATGATCGGGAACAGCTGGTCGATGGCCCAGCTGTCCGGCAGGGACTGGAACACGGAGAAGTTGCAGAAGTAGGTGTCCGACAGGATCGATTCGAGATCGGCCAGTTCCTCCGGGCTTTCATCCAGACGGCGGCACACATCGCGGATACGCGCGCAGGTGGCCCAGTAGAGGCGCTCGGCCAGCGCCCGAAACTGCAGTGAGAGCAGCCCGAGATTGAACATCTGCAGCGTCTGCTCGCGCGCCGTCTGCGCATCGTGATAGCACTCCACGAGTCGCCGTTCGTTCACCGCACGGTAGGCGACGAACAGGTCCTGCACCGGTTGCGGCAGTTCGTCCTCGCCCGGGTGGTCATCGGCCTCGCGGCCCGTGACCCGGAAACGGTCCAGCGCCGAGGAACCGAGCGTGTTGAAGATGAGCACGCTGTGATAGGCCGCGATGGCGCGCCCGGACTCACTGATGATCATCGGGTGCGGGATGTCGCGGGCATTGCAGACACTCGCGATGCGGTAGACCACGTCGCTGGCGTACTCATTGAGCGTGTAGTTCATCGAGGAGGCGAAGTTGGTGCCGCTGCCGTCGTAGTCGACGCCCAGGCCACCGCCGACATCGATGTACTTGAGGCCCGCGCCCATGATGCGCAGCTCCGCGTACACGTGCGCCAGTTCGGTGATGGACTCCTTGACGCGGCGGATGTCCTGCAGCTGGCTGCCGGGATGGCAGTGCACGAGCTGCAGGCAGTCGAGCATGTCGCGATCCTTCAGGACCTTGAACAGGTCGAGGATTTCCGTCACGAACAGCCCGAACTTGGACTTGGCACCGTTGCTGTCGCGCCAGCGTCCGGAGCCTTCGCTCGAGAGTTTCACGCGCACGCCGAGCCGCAACCGTACCTGGTAGGTGTCGGCGAGCTTCAGGACGATGTCGAGCTCCTCGAAGTTCTCGATGACCGGGATGATGGTCCGACCCAGCTTGGTCGCCAGCACGACGGCCTCAAGATAGCTGTGGTCCTTGAAGCCGTTGCAGATGATGAGGCGGTCCGGCGCACTCTCGGTCATGGCCATCACCGCCAGCAGTTCGGGCTTGGAGCCGACCTCCAGGCCAAAACCAAACTCGCGACCGTAGCGGTAGACCTCCTCGACGACCAGGCGCTGCTGGTTCACCTTGATGGGATACACGGCAGCGTAGCGGTTGCCGTAGTCATTCTCGGTAATCGCCTGCGCGAACGCGGCATGCAGGCTGCGCAGACGGTTGGCGAGAATGTCCGAGAGTCGCACCACCACCGGGGCGGTGAGATCGCGGGCCTTGAGTCCTTCGACCACTTCGTACAGGTCGATGGTCCCGCCGCCGGGCAGCGTGTCCGGACGCACGATCACGTGGCCGGCCTCGTTGATGGAGAAGTACCCCTTGCCCCACGCGTTCACATGGTAGAGGTCCAGTGAGTCTTCCGTGGTCCACGGCTGGCCGGGACCCTTTTGCGTTGTGCCGTTCATCGCCTTCGTGAGTTTAGGCTCAGGGGGCGCGGACGATAGCAAAAAAGCGGGTCAACCGGATGACGCTCACGGCGCCGGGCCGGTCGCGACGCTGCGGGCCGGATCGCGGATCCACTCGCTGAAGGAGCCCGCGTACAGCCGGGCTCCGGGAAGCCCGGCGAGCTGCATGGCCAGCAGGTTGTGGCAGGCCGTGACGCCGGAGCCGCACATCGCCACCACCTGCGCAGGCGGCGTAGCGCCGAGCACCGAGTGCCACATCTTCGCCAGCACGGCTGCCGGCTGCAGCCGGCCGTCGGCCGCGAGGTTCAGCGCGAAGGGCTGGCTGCGGGCCCCCGGAACGTGGCCGGCCACCGGATCGATGGTCTCGTTCTGGCCCGCGAAACGGTCCGCCGGGCGGGCATCCAGCAGCAGCATGTGGCCGGCGCCAAGCTCCCGCGCCACCTCCGGGGTGGTCACCGACTGCACCAGCGACGGACGTGCGCTGAACTGCGCCGCGCGCCGCGGTGGCTGCGCGGTTGCAAGCGGCAGTTGTGCCGCCCGCCACGCCGCCAGCCCGCCGTTCAGTACCGACACGCGCTCGTGACCCAGCCAGCGCAGCAGCCACCACAAGCGCGCGGCATACATCCCCTTGTCCTGGTCATAGGCCACCACGTGGGTGCTCGCAGTAACGCCCGCAGCGCCCAGGAAGGCCGCGAGTTGTTCCGCGTCGGGCAGGGGATGCCGTCCGGTTTGCGCCGTCACCGGGCCGGACAGGACCTCATCCAGATGGGCAAACGCGGCGCCGGGAATATGCGCTGCGGCAAATTCCTGGCGGCCCCAGTCCGGGCGCGCGAGATCGTGCCGGCAATCGATGATTGCCAGCTGCGGCGACGCTCCGGACGCGCTCATGGCTTGCGCCAATTGCGCTGCTTCTATCAGGTGCAATGGCAGATCTGCGCTCACGTTCCCGGTACAATCGTCCCAACAGCCTTGTGAATCAAGTATATGGCGATTGAAGTCTACTGGGGCAGCGGCAGCCCGTATTCCTGGCGCGTGCTGCTCGCGCTTGAGTACAAGCGGCTCACCTACGTCGGGCATCAGCTGCAGTTCTCGCGCCAGGAGCACAAGTCGCCGCAGATTCTGGCGCTGAATTTCCGTGGCCGCGTTCCCATCCTCAAGGACGGTGACTATGTGGTATTCGAGTCCCTGGCCGTACTGTATTACCTGGATCTCAAGTATCCGCAACCGCCCATCTTCGGTCATTCGCCGGAGGAAGCCGGCGTGATCATGCGCGTGATCTGCGAATACCAGTCATATGTCGAGGAGCACCTGATGAAGATCGTGCGTGCCGTCTTTGCAGGGGAGGCCCAGGAGCACATCGATGCCATGGCGGACTCCATGCATGTCGTTGCCAACGAGGCCCGTTCCATCGAGGGCCGGCTGTCGCGTTCCGAGTGGGTGGTGGGGAATAACTTCTCCGCCGCCGACATCGTGATATTTCCGGCGTTGCAGCTGCTGCTGCGCGCCCTGGACAAGCCAGCGGCCCGCGCGCTGTCCTCCCGCTTCCTACCCCTGGCTGCCAACTATCCAGCACTGGAGCGCTGGATCGGCCGAGTTGCGGCCCTGCCGGGGTATGAGCGAACTTTTCCACCACACTGGCGGTAATCATGACAAAGCATCCGGTCTATATCGATTTTCCCGGCCGAATCGTCTTCGTAGGCTTCGGCAGCATCGGCCAGGGAGTCCTGCCGCTCATCTTGCGGCACATCGGTATCTCACCGGATCGCATCACCATCGTGACTGCCGATGATGCCGGCAGTGCGGAAGCCGAGCATTTCGCTGTCAAGCGCATCAAGGAGGCGCTGACCCGGGACAATTTCCGGCGCATCCTCGCACCGCTCCTGGGCCGTGGCGATCTGCTGCTGAACCTGTCGGTCGATGTCTCGAGCATCGCGCTGATCCGTTTCAGCTGGGAGAAGGGGGCGATGTACCTGGACACCTGCATCGAGCCGTGGGCCGGCGGGTATATCGATCCGACCCTGAGCGCGGCCCGCCGCACCAACTACTCGATGCGCGAGGAGGCCCTCGGGCTGCGTACCGGCAACCAGCGCGCGCCGACCGCGGTGGTGACCCATGGCGCGAACCCGGGCATGGTGTCACACCTCGTCAAACAGGCCATGTTGAACATCGCGAGCGATACCGGCATCGATGCCGGCAATCCCGTTTCGCGGGAGGACTGGGCGGCACTGGCGAACCTGCTGGGCATCCGCGTCATTCACATCGCGGAGCGTGACACCCAGGTGTCCTCCCGGCCCAAGGAGATGAACGAATTCGTAAACACCTGGTCTGTGGACGGCTTCGTCAGCGAGGGTGCACAACCGGCCGAGCTTGGCTGGGGTTCGCATGAGCGCAACTTCCCCCGCGACGGCAAGCGCCATGATTTCGGCGGCGGCGCCGCGATCTACCTGACCCAGCCCGGCGCCGCCACGCGCGTGCGCACCTGGACGCCGCTGGCCGGCCACTTCCACGGCTTCCTGATCACGCACTCCGAGGCGATCTCGATCTCCGATTACCTGACGGTGCGTGAAGGCGGGCAGGTCGTGTACCGGCCGACCGCGCACTATGCGTATCACCCCAGCGATGCGGCGATTGCCTCGGTGCACGAGTTCTCAGGTCGCAATTTCGTGGTCCAGGACAAGAAGCGGATCATGTGCGAGGACGTGATCAGTGGCCGCGACGAACTTGGCGTGCTGCTGGCCGGGCACAAGAAAAACGCCTACTGGTATGGCTCGCAGCTGACCATCGAGGAGGCGCGGCAACTGGCGCCGTACAACAACGCGACCAGCCTGCAGGTCACCTCGGCGGCGCTCGCGGGCATGGTGTGGGCGATGGAGAATCCGAACTGCGGTCTGGTCGAGCCGGACGAGATCGACTTCCGGCGCAACCTCGAGATCGCCCGGCCCTACTGGGGCAAGGTCGTGGGCCAGTACACCGACTGGACACCGCTCACCGATCGCGAGCGGCTCTTCCCCGAGGATGTCGACAAGAGCGATCCGTGGCAGTTCAAGAACGTGCGGGTCATCTGGTAGTCGCGGCGTAGTCGACCGCGACGACCGTGAAGGTGGTGCTGCCGGCGGGCAGTACCACCGAAACTTCCGCATCCAAGGACTTGCCCAGCAGGGCACGTCCCAGTGGCGAGTCCATGCTGATGTAGCTGACCGCGGCGCTGGTCTCATCGGGACCCACGATGCGGTAGCGCACCTCCAGGCCGTCCGCGCGCTCCAGGGTCACCCATGCGCCGAAGAACACCCGCCGCGGATCCGACGGCGGCTGGGCGACGACGGTCATGCCATCCAGCCGCTGGCGCAGGAAGCGCACGCGACGATCGATTTCACGCAAACGCCGCTTGCCGTAGATGTATTCGGCATTCTCCGAACGATCCCCTTGCGCCGCAGCATCCTGGACCGCCTGCGTCACGCGCGGCCGTTCGTTACGCCACAATTCATCCAGCTCTGCGTGCAGCCGCGCGGCGCCCTCGGGTGTGATGAATTGTGAACCGGGTATCTGTGGCGCTCGATAGCGACCCATTTCAGTGGTCCTTTCGCGTTATGTCAGCCGTTTGAACATAGATCTGTGGAACGTTTCACGGCAGTTTTAACGGGCTGAAATTAAATTTGAACCATGGCTGCCAAGTACTACACACACTTCGTAACGGCAGATGCGCCTGCCCTGGCGGCGGTTGAGTCCGCCAGCGAGTCGAGCGAATGGAGCGGTGTGGTCGAGCTGCGGCATCCGCTGGAACAGGCTGCCGGAACCCGTGAATTGCGCTCGTTGCTGGCGCAGAGCTTTGATCTCACCAGCGACGATATCCGCATCCTGCACTGGGCCCGTCTGCATTAGCGCCGAAATCCCCTAGCGGACTTCCTTCCCTTCATTGAAAGTCCGCATTCTCAGCCCCGGGCCTTTCGCCCGGGGTTCTTTTTTTTGGTGTCGGCCGTGGTGATGTCATAATCGACGCACCATGACACGTAATCTGTCGCCATTTCGCGCCATAGGCGCGGTTCTGCCCCTGGCCCTGCTGGCTGCCTGTTCGCTGGTCGGAGGCCCCTGGGCCGGACACAAGCCTGCTCCGGCTCCGGTTGTGGCAGCGCCTCCGCCACCGCCGGCGCTACCGGCGCCGCAGGAAACCTCACGCTTCGAGCTTGCCGACGGGCAGAGCGTCATCGGCGCCCTGCAGGAGACCACCGTCGGCAAGGACGACACGCTGACCGACATCGCCCGGCGCTTCAACCTCGGCTATGAGGAGCTGCTGCGGGCGAATCCGGGCGTGGATCCATGGCTGCCGGGCGCCGGCCGCACCATCGTGCTGCCCACCCGCTTCGTGCTGCCCGACGCGCCGCATGACGGGGTGGTCATCAACATCGCCGCCATGCGCCTGTTCTATTTTCCGCCCCACAAGGCCAGCGAACCCCAGGTGGTCTTCACCCATCCGATCGGTATCGGCAAGGTGGGTTGGGCGACTCCGGAGGGCACCACCAAAATCGTGCGCCGGCAGAAGGACCCCACCTGGCATCCGCCGATCTCGGTGATCAAGGAGCACAAGGAAAACGGCGATGTGCTGGCCGCCGTCGTCGGACCGGGTCCGGATAATCCGCTGGGCAACCGGGCGTTCTATCTGACCTGGCCGGGCTACCTGATCCATGGCACCAACAAGCCCGCCGGCGTTGGCCTGCGCTCCAGCCATGGCTGCATCCGGCTGTTTCCCGAGGACATCTCGGAACTCTTCGACAAGGTTCCGATCGGCACCGAGGTGCACGTCGTGAACCAGCCCTATGTCTTTGGCTGGGACAACGGCCAGCTGGTCATGCAGGCCTTCGGTTCGCTCGAAGATGACCGGCGCGACTGGAAGAAGGCGCAGCAGGCGCTGATGTCGCGGTCACTGAACAAGAACATGCAGAAGGAACTCAAGAGCCGCGGCCAAACCGTGGACTGGGACCTGGTCACCCAGCTGGCCCATGATCCGCGCGGCCTCATCGTGCCGGTGACGCTCACCGATGCCAGCCTCGACAAGGTGCTGGCCAGTGCCACCAAGGTCGAGAATCAGCTGCCCGAGGGCGCCTCCTGGGACGGCAAGTCGGATCTGCCGGTGGACGAGCAGACCTTCAACCAGATCATGGGCGACTCGGACCCGCAGGACCACGCGGTGCAAGCGCCCGGTGTCCACAAGTCGGGAGGCTGAAGTGGCCGAATTGTCAGAATGGCTGAAGATCATGCTCGGCGAGGTGACGCGCAAGGGCGAGGAGCAGTCGCGGGCCGCCGCTGAGGCCCAGGCGCGCACTGCAGAAACCAAGGGCAGCCAGACCGCGCCGGCGGCGCCGGTCCCGGCCGAGGTGCGCTGAGCCGCTGCGAAAACTGTTAGAGTGCCACCGGTCGCTTGAGGTGGCCGTGCGCGGAGTTTCCGAAGCAGATTCAAAGATCCTCCCGGGACCCGGGCGCGCGATCGAGCGTGTTCCCGCCGGCGTCACCGCCTTAGTCGGCCGCACTCTCAAAGGCCCCGTCGCCAAATCGGTCCGGATTCATGGCTTCGCCGCCTTCACGCAGATCTTCGGCGGTCTGTGGCAACCGTCCTCCCTGTCGTATGCCGTCGAACAGTTTTTCGACAATGGTGGCCGTGAAGCGCTGATCGTCCGCGCCACCAACGGCGCTCTGTGCGCAACCCTGACGCTGCCTGCCGGCCACGATGCGCTGCGGCTCGCGGCAGTCAATCCCGGGTCGCGCGAATACCTGCGCGCCGCGGTCGACTACGACGGCGTCATGGCGGATGACCGCTTCAATCTCATCGTGCAGCGACTGGCCGTCGCCGGTTCCGAGCAGGTACAGGAGCAGGAAATCCAGCGCAACCTGTCCATTGAGCCCGGCAGTGCACGCTATGTCGCAGACGTTCTGCAGAACTCGGCGCTGGCGCGCGTGACCGGCGCCGTGCCGTCCTGCCGCCCGGATCCCACCGGCGTCGGCCCGACGGGGGCGGTGATCGGCTATGTCTTCGCCAATGCCGATGGCGATGACGGCGGCCCGCTGTCCGACTACGACATCATCGGCTCGCAGTCGCGGCGCACCGGCATTTTCGCGCTGGGTCCGGATGCGCAGTTTGACCTGCTGTACATCCCACCGCTGACGCGCGAGCAGGACCTGGGGATGAGCACGCTGTTGGTGGCAGGGCGTTTCTGCCGGGAGCGCCGCGTCTTGCAGATCGTGGATCCGCCCCGGGCGTGGGGCGAGGCGCACGAAGCGCTCATTGGGCTGAGGACGTGGCCGTTCCGCAGCGACAACGCGGCGATGTTCTTTCCGCGGCTGAACGCCTTGGACCGGTTGCGCAACCGCGCGGCGACGTTTGCACCCGGTGCCGCGGCGGCCGCCATGCTTGCGCGCACCGACTGCGCGCGTGGGCCCTGGCGCCAGGTGCCCGGACCCGAAGCGGCGCTGCGACCGATGCTGCGACCGGCGGTCGCCCTGGATGCCGAACTCAGCGAGCGGCTCGCGCAGGCGGGCATCAATACCCTGGCGCCACTGCGGCCCGGGTTGGCACCACGCGTGCACAGCTGCACGCTCTCGCAGGGGGTGTCCGCCTCGCTCGAGGGGCGCTACCTCGCCGCGCATCGTCTGGGCCTGCAACTCGCCAACAGCATCGAGAGCGGTACACGCTGGGTGCTCACCGCGCCGAATTCAGCAGTGACCCGGGAACGCGCCGGTCGTCAGATCGAACGGTTTCTGGAGGCGCTGCTCGCCGAAGGGGTGTTTGCCGCCGGGGAGTTCATCGACTGCTGCCTGGTGGTCTGGGACGAACGCGTCAACCGCGCCAGCACGCTCGCCACGGGTGCCGTCAATCTGCTGTTCGGCTATGCGCTGCAGCAGCCCGGCACCCTGCAGTGCTGGCTGGTGACCCATCATGCCGGCGGCAGCCGGGTCCGTCCGGTGAGCATCAACCGACAGGCGGCGACGCCGCGACGTGTCGACTGGGAAATCGAGACCGCGATCCTCAACGCGTGAGCGTTCCGTCGTCGCCGTCCATGCAGGCGGTATAAGATATCCACCCGTGACCAGTCGGTATGTAGTCTTTTCGCATGGACAGGAAGGCGGCCCCTGGGGACGCAAGATCACCGTGCTCGCCGATACCGCCCGCGCGGAAGGTTACGAGCCGGAGTCCGTGGACTATCGCGGCATTGATTCCCCGCAGGGCCGGCTCGCGCACCTGATGGATTTCTGCAAGGACCTGGAAGGCGAACTGGTCCTGGTGGGATCCAGTCTCGGGGCCTACGTGTCGGTGGCCGCCGCCTCGCATCTGCATGCCCGCGGCGTGTTTCTGATGGCACCGGCGATCTATTCCGAAGGTCTGCCGCCGCTGCGCAAGGGCGTGCTCGATTGTCCGACCATGGTCATCCACGGCTGGCAGGACGAGGTTGTGTCCTACGAGGACAGCGCCCGCTTCGCGCGCGACTATGGGGCCTCACTGCACCTGCTGCACGATGATCACCGCCTGCACCGGCAGGTCGACATGATCCGCTACCTGTTCGAGTACTTCCTGATCTCATTGGACATGCCGGCTTCGGGCGAATAGGTCATGGCGTGGCTCCTGCGACGAATCCTCGCATTGTGGGTTCGCTTCACCACCCTGCCTGCTGATGCCGCATCGCGCCTGCTCGGCCGTGGCCGGCCGCTGTGCTACGTCATGGAGCATCGCAGCCTCACCGATCTTGCGGTGCTGCAGAGCGCGTGTGTGCGACTGAAGCTGCCCCGGCCGCGCAAGCGGCTGCCGGGCCACACGGGCGACATGTCCTACTTTTATCTCGATCCGCGCCGGGCGCTCGGCGCCGAACCGCTCGACCGGCGCCCGCCGCCGCTCCTGGCGCGGCTGGTGGATCAGCTGCGCGCCGACCGGGATGTGGACGTGGACCTGGTGCCGGCGGCCGTGTTCTGGGGCCGCGCCCCACAGCGCGAGGCGTCGTGGTTCCGGCTGCTGTTGGTGGATGACTGGGTCATCACCTCGCGGGTGCGCCGCTTCTTCCAGGTGATATTCAACGGCCGCAACACACTGCTCGAGCTGGATGAGCCCATCTCCCTGCGCAGCCTGCTCGGCGGCGATGCACCGACCGTGGTGCAATGTCGCCGGGTCGCCCGCGCCCTGCGCGTGCGCTATGCGCGGCAGCGCGCGGCACGCATCGGTCCTGACCTGTCGCACCGCCGGACGATCGTCGGCCGCATCCTGCGCATGCGCGCAGTGCGCGCGGCGGTGGCGCAGGAGGTGCGGGAAAAGAAGATCACGCGGCGCCAGGGCCTGGTCCGCGCCCGCAAGCTCGCCTATGAAATCGCCGCCAACTATTCGCCGGCTTTCGTGCGGTTTCTCGAGCGGGTCTTCAGCTGGCTGTGGACCCGCATCTACGACGGCGTGGAATTCGGCAATGCCGAGACGCTCGCCAAGGTCGCCGACGGCCACGAGATCATCTATGTGCCCTGCCATCGCAGCCACATGGATTACCTGCTGCTCTCGTACGTGATCTATCGCAATGGTTACGCCATTCCGCACATCGCCGCAGGTTTGAATCTCAACATGCCGGTGGTCGGCCGCTACCTGCGCAAGGGCGGCGCGTTCTTCATCCGGCGCAGCCTGCGCGGCAACTCGCTGTATACAGTCATGTTCATGAGTTACCTGGCGGCGATCATGGCGCGCGGCCATTCGATCGAGTACTTCATCGAGGGCGGCCGCAGCCGCACTGGGCGGCTGCTGCAGCCGAAGACCGGGATGCTCACCATGACACTGCGCGGTTTCCTGCGCTCCCCGGTGCGCCCCATCGTCTTCCTGCCGGTGTACTTCGCCTATGAGCGCGTCATGGAGGCCAACACCTACATCGGTGAGCTTTCCGGCAAACCCAAGGAAAAGGAAAGCATCTTCGGACTGCTGCGCACGCTGCCGCGGCTGAAGGAAAAGTTCGGCAAGGTGCACGTCAACATCGGCGAGCCGATCCACCTGGCCGGAGTGCTGGACCGGCATGACAGCCAGTGGCGTACCCGGCTCACGGCCGAGGAGGGCCGGCTGCCCTGGCTGAATGCTGCGGTCGGGGACCTGGCCAACCAGGTGATGCGCAACATCAATGCGGCCGCGGCCGTGACGCCCATCGGGCTGCTCGCCGTGGCGCTGCTGGCCTCGCCCCGACGTACCCTGGTCGAGGCAGACCTGCTGCGCCAGCTGACCCTGCTCAAAGCGCTGCTCGCCGATTGCCCCTACAGCAATCGCGTGACCGTGACGGCGCTTACGGCGCAGCAGATCGTCGCGTACGGGGAGGAGATGAAGGCCATCACGCGCCGGGCGCATCCGTTGGGCGATCTGGTGCAGATGAGTGACGAGGCCGCGGTGCTCGCGGCGTACTACCGCAACAATATCGTGCACCTGTTCGCGCTGCCCTCGCTGATCGCCTGTGCCTTCGCCGGCAATGCCGCGATGGATCACGCCGACCTGTTGCGGCTGACCGGCCGCATCTATCCCTACATCGCCTCCGAGCTGTTCCTCACCTGGCCCGAGGAAGAGGTGCCCGAGGCGCTCGATGCCATGCTGGCGACGCTCCTCGCGCAGGGTCTGGTCGAACGCAATGCCGCCGGGGAATGGTGCCGCTCGGCACCGAGCTCGCCGCAGGCGATGCAGCTGTCGTTGCTGCAGCAGTCGACCATCCAGACCATCGAGCGGTACTACCTGGCGATTTCGCTGCTGCTGCAGGCCGGTAGCGGCCAGATCAGCCAGTCCGAACTCGAAGAGCGGTGTTACCTGATGGCGCAGCGGATGTCGCTGCTGTACGGCTTCGACTCCCCGGAATTCTTCGACCGGGCGCTGTTCGAGAATTTCATCGACCTGTTGCGCCGGCGGCGGGTGATCCGGGCCACGGGCGCCGGCAAGCTGGAGTTCGATGAAGTGCTGATGGATGTGGCGGCCGATGCCCAGGTGGTGCTCAACGAGGAGATCCGTCACAGCATCCTGCAGGTGACCCATTCCTAGTATTCTCGACCGACGCTGCGCCGCGGAGGGGCCATGGTTAAGGAACGCACGACGCTGCTGATCGCGCTGGCTGCCGCACTGGTCATTCCGGGCGCTGCGCGGCCTGCGCACGCCGATCCGGCGGGCGATGACCGTGACCGTGCCGTGGTTGCCCATTCGCGCGATCGCAGCCCCGTACGCGTCCGTCCCGCCGCCAGTGGCCCTGACGCGCTGGCGAGCGCCTCCCCGGTGGTCCAGGACCCGCAGCTGGCGTGCGATCGCGCCTGTCTGCAATCCCTGGCGGACAGCTACCTGAAGGCCGTGGTGGCCCACGATCCGAAACTGCTCGCCCTCGAGGATCACGCCCGGTTCACGGAAAACGGCCAGGAGCTGCTGCCCGGGGACGGTTTCTGGAACACGGCGAGCGGCGTTGGGGCGGCCCAGCAGTTCTACGCCGATCCCCCGACGCAGCAGATCACCTATGTCGGCACCATGCGCGAGTTCGACAACGTGGTGCTGATGGCCCTGCGGCTGAAGGTGCACGACCGCCGCATCAGCGAGGCGGAAACCCTCTTCTACCGCAAGGGCGCGGGCCCGGCGTGGAGCGATGCCGGCATCGATGCCGTCAACGCCCGCGGCACCGGCGATTCGGCTTGGCTGGCACCCGTTCCGGCCTCGCTGCGGGCGACCCGAGAGCAGCTGACGGCTGTTGCCCTGACCTGGATGAACGCCTTGGGCCACTATGACGGCAAGGCCCCGGTGCCGCTGAGCGAGGACTGCGTCCGGATCGAAAACGGCACGCGGGTCAGCGGCAATCCGAAGGTTCAGATCGGTGACGGGCGCTTCAATCTCGCGGCACTGGGGTGCCGACAGCAGCTGCAAAGCGGCTATTTCGCGGCCATTTCCCGCATCCACCATCGTCGGGTCGTGGCCGTCGATCCGGACAACGGCACGGTGGTGGTGTGGGCGAACCTCGACCAGGCCGGCACGCGCGAGCTGCGGCTTGCGGACGGCCACACGCTGTCGCTGCGCGCCCTCGCCCAGCCGGCGAGCACCGAGGCGGTGCTGGTGTTCAGGATCGAAGGCGGCGTCATTCATCGCATCCAGATGCTGACGCTCGCGGTCCCGTACCACATGAGTCCCGGGTGGGATGAACCTTAGTCCTCGCCGCGCACCCGGCCGCGAAGGACCTTGCGGCGCTGCTGGCGCGCCTTGCCCACCAGGCGGCGTTCCTTGGATGCCTTGGTCGGTCGGGTCGCCTTGCGCGGCCGCGGCGGATGCAGCGAATCGAGGATCAGCTGCCGCAGCCGTTCGAGGGCGTCAGCCCGGTTGCGCTCCTGTGAGCGATGGGCGCGCGCCACGAACAGCAGCGTGCCGTCGTCATTGAGTCGATGGCCGGCGCGCGCCCGGATGCGCTGCTTGACCGCCGCATCGAGCGCCTGGCTGTTGCCCAGGTCGAACCGCAGCTGTACGGCAGTGGCCACTTTGTTCACGTTCTGCCCGCCCGGGCCGGGTGACCGGATGGCGCTGAAGTCGAGATCCGTGTCGGGCACGACCAGGCGTTCGGAGATGATCAACGGCATGTGAGTGAACGTCGTTCTAAAGTGAGGGCGGCAGCCCGTCGCTCGGCGCGGCGCGCCCCTCGCTGGGGGGCAGCATGCGCAGCTCCCGCTGTGCCACCGGGATGCGGATGTCATGCTGCTTGAACACGCGCCAGATCGCACGGTTCACGTCCGAGCGCACGTTGTTGACGCCGTTCATCGGATCGGCGATCCAGAAGCGTACCTCGAGGCGCAAGCCGTAGTCCTCGAAGGCCATCAGCCGCGAGACCGGCGCCGGTTCGCGCAGGATGCGCGCATGATCACTGACCGCCTCCAGCAGCGCCTCGAGCGCCTTCTCGGGATCATCGTCGTAGCTGATCATCACCGGCAGTCGCAGCCGGACCCGCTGGTCCGAGTAGCTCCAGTTGATGACCGAGTTGGTGATGAGATTCTGGTTCGGAACCAGGGTCTCGACGCCGTCGCGATCGCGCACGACGACGTAGCGGCCGCGCAGTTCCTGCACCCAGCCGAAGTTCTCGGTGCTGGTGCCGGTATGTCCCGTGAAACTGATCACATCGCCCGGCTTGATCGATTTGTCGATCAGCAGCACGAAGCCGCTGACGAAATTGCCGGCGATGGTCTGCAGGCCGAACCCGAGCCCGATGCCAATACCACCGGTGAGCACGTTGAGGGAAGTGACATCGACACCGGCGGCGTTGATGCCGAGCAGGATGCCGATACCGAGCAGCACGAAATATGTAAACTTTGAAATGCCGATGCGCGTGGACAGGGCGATCGATCCGAGTCGCATGACGCGCCGTTCCACGGTACGTGCCAGCAGCGTGGTGACGAACACGAACACCGTGACCACCACGATGCCCTTCACCAGCTCCCACAGCGTGAACACGTTGCGCCCGGGAATCAGGTGCACGTGTTCGAGCGTGGCCTGGATCTTCTCGAGCCAGCCAAGCAGTTCCAGCGCAATCACTGCCCAGATGGCCACCGCGATGCGGCCTTCCCAGGCGTCGAACCACGTCTTGCGCCCGAGCATCAGGCGCATGCCGTAGGTGGCCAGGCGCACCAGCGCCAGCGCCAGGGTCAGCTGCAGGGCCACGTCGAGCAGATCGGCGCGCGCGCCGAAGGTCATCAGCAACCGATGCAGCAGGAACAGGATCAGGATGCCGATGAACATCGGCGCGGCGAGCACCAGGCCCTCGAGGCTCGCACCCAACCAGGTGCCGCTCTCGGTGCGCCCCGAGCGCTGCAGCCACGAGCGCGCATAGCGGCCGCCCGCTACGGCCAGCGCGGCGGCCACCATGATCGAGATGATTTCCGTCAGCACCTGGGCAGAAGCCAACTGCGCGAAGAAATCCCGGATTCCGCTGCTGGCACTGTCCATCGGGTAAGGGGTGCGTGCGCCCTCAGGCGTTGAGGTCGGGAATGAGCTGGCTCTCGAGGATCGTGATCTGATCCTTGAGCAAGAGTTTGCGCTTCTTGAGCCGCTTCAACTGCAACTCATCAATGTGCATGTCCAGGGAGAGGCGGTGGATGACATCGTCAAGGTCGCGATGCGCGATCCGCAGTTCACGCAACTTCTCAATATTGCGAAACAGTTCGCGGTCGACGTTGTCTTCGTTATCCGCCATAAGCGGGTCGAAGCTTAACGGAGGCGCTGTTCGGAAGCCATTGGCGATATGCTCCGCACTGCGATGACTCGACCCGAACTCCCTGACTGGTCCGCGATCGACACGGTGCTGCTGGATCTTGACGGCACGCTGCTCGATCTGGCGTTTGATACCCGCTTCTGGCGGCATGTGATCCCGACTGCCTGGGCGCAGGTCCGCGGCCTCACCCTGGAGGAGGCGCGCGAGCACCTCGTGCCCCGGTTCCGGGAGCGCGAGGGCACCCTCGACTGGTACAGCGTGGAGTACTGGAGCCGCGAGCTTGGGCTGGATGTCGGGGCACTCAAACGCGCGGCGATGCACGAGGTGCAGTGGCTTGCCGGCGTGCCGGAATTCCTGGCCAGCCTGCGCCGCAATGGCAAGCGGCTGGTGCTGTTCACCAATGCCCATCCCATCGCGCTGGCCATCAAGGATGAGCGCACCGGCGTCTCCGCCTACCTGGATGCCATGTTCAGTTCGCACACCTTCCTGTGGCCGAAGGAGGATGGGCGGTTCTGGCAAAGTGCGCGCCTGACCGAGCCCTTCGACCCCAAGCGCACGCTGTTCGTGGACGACAGCCCGGCGGTGCTCGCGGCGGCGCGCGCGGCCGGGATCCGCTGGGTGATCGGGCTGCGGCATCCGGACTCCCAGGGCACCGTACGGGACCACGGCCCCTGGCCGGCAGTCGATCGGATCACCGACCTGGCCGGACCCGGTTCCGGGCTGCTCTAGCGGCCGCCGGGACGGCGGTTCGGGCCGCCCGGGCCGCTGTGGCGACGGCGGGCCGGCGGGCGCCCTCCGGCGCGGCGGCCACCATGAATGACCGAGCCGCCTTCCCGCGGCGTGCCCGGCTGCAGCTGGACGCCGGCGATCAGTTCCTGCGGAATCGGCACATAGGGCACCTTGTGGCCGATATAGGCCTCGATTTCCGGCAGCGACACCGCGAACTCCTCGCAGGCGAAGCTGATGGCATCGCCCTCGGCGCCGGCCCGGGCCGTGCGCCCGATGCGATGGACATAGTCCGGGGCATCCTGGGGCAGGTCGAAATTGAAGACATGGCTGACATCCGGGATGTGCAGGCCCCGTGAGGCCACGTCGGTGGCGATCAGCACCGCCAGGTCGCCATTGTGGAAATCGCGCAGGAAGCGCAGTCGCTTGGGCTGCGGCACATCCCCGGAGATCGCCTGGGAGTTGAAGCCATTGCCGTTCAGCACCGATTCGAGCCGTTCGGCCATGCGCTTGGTATTGACGAAGATCATGGTGCGCCGGGCATCGGCCTGCCGCAGCAGGGCGATCAGCAGGGGCACCTTCTCTTCCATCGAGGGGTAGTACATGATCTGTCGGACCCGATCGACGGTCATCTTGTCCGGCTCGATGCGCACCAGCTCCGGGTTGTTCATGTGCTCGTAGGCCAGCTCCAGCACCCGCTGTGACAGAGTGGCCGAGAACAGCATCGACAGCCGGCGCTGCGGCGGCGGCAACCGCCGCATCAGGAAACGGATGTCGGCGATGAACCCCAGGTCGAACATGCGGTCGGCTTCGTCCAGCACCAGGACCTGCGCGTGGCGAAGGTCGAACACGTGCTGCTTGAAATAGTCGATGAGCCGCCCGGGAGTGCCGATCAGCACGTCGATGCCGTCAGCAAGCTGGCGACGCTGCTTCTCGTAATCGGTGCCCCCGTAGACGACCGCCGTGCGCAGCCCGGTGTGTTTGCCGAGAATCTCCGCGTCATGGTGGATCTGCACGGCCAGCTCGCGGGTTGGCGCGACGACCAGGGCGCGCACCGAGGTGGGGGTCCTGCCGGCGGGTGCCGGGTGGGTCAGCAGCAGGTTATAGAGCGCGATCAGGAACGCGGCGGTCTTGCCGGTGCCGGTCTGGGCCTGGCCGGCCACGTCGCGGCCGGTGAGGGCCACCGGCAGGGTCTGGGACTGGATGGGCGTGCCGTGGGTGAAGCCGGCCTCGTGGATGCCGGCGAGCAGGGAGGCGTCCAGACCGAGGGTGTCAAATCGCGTCGAAGTGGGAGGCTGTTCACTCATTGTTTGGCGGGAGTCATGGAGTTACGGGATTGGGCCTTGAAAATGGCGTTGGGAAGCGCTAAAAAGGTACTCAAGACAGGGGTTCCATTGCGACCAGGCGAAAAGTAGCCCGGATTGCTGCCAGAAGGCGCCCCACCTGCCATCAAGTTTTTCTTTCCCATATAGATCAAGTGTAACCGTTTAACGGGTGTTTCTGGCACGGCTTTCGCCGTTGCCCCCCAGATTCCACAGGCCCAAGCCTCAAATTTCCTTCCCTAAACTTTAGAACTTTTAGTTCTCCCATGGAGGATGAACCGCGTGAGTAGTTCGCACATTGTGCATACCACCGATGCCACCTTTAGCCAGGACGTACTCAAATCCGACAAGCCCGTATTGCTGGATTTCTGGGCCGAATGGTGTGGCCCGTGCAAGATGATCGCCCCCATTCTCGATGAGATCGCCGGTGAATATCAGGACCGCCTGAAGATCGCCAAGATCGACATCGACGCGAATCCCCAGACGCCGCGTACGTTCGGCATCCGCGGCATTCCGACGTTGATTCTTTTCAAGAACGGGTCCGTTGAGGCCCAGAAGGTGGGCGCCGTGTCCAAATCGCAGCTATCGGCTTTTCTCGAACAGAACCTCGATACCTTACCCAAGCGGGAATCGAATCTGTGAGAGGGTATCTGGGCAATCAGGGACGCAATCGGGGTGGGCCGAACAAGGGCCCCCGCCAGGGCAATGGCAACCGGGACGGTAACCGCGACAATGGCGGAGGCAACAACCGGGACGGCAACCGGGACGGCAATCGCGCCACCGGGCGGCCGGATGAGCCGCAGGAAGATGTGTTCGACGGTGGCGATGACGGACAGGTCATCAGCGCAGCCGAGCTGACGCAATCGCGTCAGTCCATGAACCTGACGGAGCTGAAGGCGAGACCGATCACGGATCTGGTGAAGCTTGCCGAGTCGATGGGCCTGGAGAACATGGCCCGTTCGCGCAAGCAGGACATCATCTTCTCGATCCTCAAGGCCCACGCGCGCAATGGCGAGAACATCTACGGCGATGGCGTGCTGGAGATCCTGCAGGACGGCTTCGGCTTCCTGCGCTCGGCCGACAGCTCGTACCTGGCCGGTCCGGATGACATCTACGTCAGCCCGAGTCAGATCCGCCGTTTCAACCTGCGCACCGGCGACACCATCTCGGGCCTGATTCGTCCGCCGAAGGACGGTGAGCGCTACTTCGCGCTGCTGAAGGTCGGCGAGATCAACTTTGATTCTCCCGACAGCTCGCGCAACAAGGTGCTGTTCGAGAATCTGACGCCGCTGCATCCGACCCGCCGCCTGAAGCTCGAGCGCGGGAATGGTTCGACCGAGGATCTGACGGCGCGCATGATCGACCTGATGGCGCCCATCGGCCGCGGTCAGCGCGGCCTGATCGTCTCTCCGCCCAAAGCCGGCAAGACGATGCTGCTGCAGAACATTGCCACGGCGATCACCAACAATCAGCCCGAGGTGTACCTGATCGTGCTGCTCATCGATGAGCGGCCCGAAGAGGTTACCGAGATGCAGCGCACCGTGAAGGGCGAAGTGGTCTCCAGCACCTTCGACGAGCCGGCGGCCCGTCACGTGCAGGTGGCCGAGATGGTCATCGAGAAGGCCAAGCGCCTGGTCGAGCACAAGAAGGATGTGGTCATCCTGCTCGACTCGATCACCCGCCTGGCGCGTGCCTACAACACCGTGGTGCCGTCCTCCGGCAAGGTGCTCACCGGCGGCGTCGACGCCAACGCCCTGCAGCGCCCGAAGCGCTTCTTCGGTGCGGCCCGCAACATCGAAGAGGGCGGTAGCCTCACTATCCTGGCGACCGCGTTGATCGACACCGGCTCCAAGATGGACGATGTGATCTACGAGGAATTCAAGGGCACCGGCAACAGCGAAATCCACCTGGATCGCCGCATCGCCGAAAAGCGCGTGTTCCCCGCGGTGAACATCAACCGCTCGGGCACCCGCAAGGAAGAGCTGATCACCGACCATGGCGAGCTCGCCAAGGTATGGATCCTGCGCAAGCTCCTGCATCCCATGGACGAGCTGGCATCGGTCGAGTTCCTGCTCGACAAGTTGAAGGACACCAAGTCCAACAGCGACTTCTTCGAGGCAATGAAGCGCTGAGCGTCTCTTTGCAGCGACTCTGGCGCGCCGCATCAGCATGTTGGATGATGCGGTGAGCCTTCAAACGGTAGCGTCGTCGCAAACATGAGCCATACGCCGCAGAAGATGCCGAGGGTGCTGGCGTTGGTCATAACGCTGGCCGTCCTGGCCACCGTACGCCCGGCGCGTGCGGTGGATGCGTTCTTTGACAGCGACGCGCAGACGCCCAGTCCAATCACGGACTACTTCGCACTGCGCGTCAGCTACATTCACGCCTCATCCGACCCTGAACTGCGCCTGGATCCACCGGGCATACCTCTGGCCGGCAGCAACCTGTCGGCGTCGCAGGATCTGGGTTTCAAATCCGTCGAAAACGATGGGCTGGCCGAACTCATGTTCCGGCTGCGCGATCGCAATCGCATCACTGCGGACTTTCTCGAGCTGGATCAGGCGGGCACCCGCACCCTGAACCGTTCCATCGCGTTCGGTGATCAGGTCTTCAGCGCCGGCGATGTCGTCAGTTCCGCCCTGCAATGGCGTGTCATGGGGCTGCGGTACACCTATGCCCTCATCCAGAACGACCGGTTCGAACTGGCGGCGGGCATCGGCCTGCATCTCATGGACCTGGATGTGCGCGGCAACGACCCGATACGCTTTGCCAACTACGAAACCTCGATCGCCGGCATCCTGCCGACGCCCGCGCTCGAGACCGCCTGGCGCATTACGCGCAAGATCTCTTTGACCGCGCGCGCCGAGTACCTGCGCGGGGCGCTCAATGGGACCTCCGGTAAGCTGGGGGACTTCCACGCCGATGCGCAGTACCGCATCGTGCCGAACCTCAGCGTTGGCGCGGGTTATTCGGTGGTGGAGCTCAAACTCGATTCGGTAACCCAGAGCAACCCGGGACTGGTCGGCATCCGGCTGCACGGGCCCGAAGTCTTCGTCCGCGCGAGCTTCTAACGCTCCCGGGCAATCGCCCGGTAACCGATGTCCCGCCGATACTGCATCCCGGACCAGTCGATGACCTGCGCGAGGGTGTGGGCCTGGCGCTGCGCCGCGCCGACGGTGACGCCCAGCCCCACGGCGCATAACACCCGGCCGCCGCTCGTGACCACGCCGGCATGTTGCGCGCGCGTGGCCGCATGGAACACCTTTCCCGGCAGCGCAGCAGCAGCCTCGAGCCCGCTGATCACATCCCCGGTGCGCACGGTGTTGGGATAGCCGGCGGCGGCCAGCACGATGCCCAGCGCGGCGCGCGAATCCCATTCGGCCTGCATGTGATCCAGCCGCCCGGCGAGCGCGGCCAGGCACAGTTGCGTGAGGTTCGAGCGCAGCCGTGACAGCACCGGCTGAGTTTCGGGGTCGCCGAAGCGGCAGTTGTACTCCAGCACGTTGGGCGTGCCGTCGGCCGCGATCATGAGGCCGGCATACAGAAATCCGGTATAGGGCGTGCCATCGGCGGCAAGACCCCGCAGGGTCGGATCGATGACCTCGCGCATGATGCGCGCGTGCAGCGCCGGGGTGACGATCGGGGCGGGCGAATAGGCACCCATGCCGCCGGTGTTCGGTCCGGCATCCCCATCCAGCAGGCGCTTGTGATCCTGCGAGGTCGCCAACGGCAGTACGTGAGTGCCGTCCGCCATGACGATGAAACTGACTTCCTCGCCCTGCAGGAAATCCTCGATGACCACCTCGGTACCCGCCGCGCCGAACTGGCCGCCGAACATATCCCGTGCGGCACGCACTGCCGCGTCGTGGGTTTCGGCAATGACCACGCCCTTACCGGCCGCCAGGCCACTGGCCTTGACCACCAGCGGCAGCGCTCTCAAGCGCACATAGGCCTCATCGAACGTGGCCTCGGTAAAGATCCGGTAGCCTGCGGTCGGGATGCGATGGCGCTGCAGGAACTCCTTGCAGAACGACTTCGAGCCTTCCAGGCGCGCGCCGAGTTGCGTCGGCCCGAAGCACTTCAGGCCCGCCGCACTGAACGCATCGACGACGCCCGCAACCAGCGGGCCCTCGGGCCCGACGATCGTCAGATCGATCGTTTCGGCAAGGGCCAGCTGCACCAATGCTGCGATGTCCTCCGCGGCGATGGGGACATTGCGCACGCGCGGTTCGGCGCCGGTGCCGGCGTTGCCTGGCGCGACCAGGACTTCCGTGACGCCCGGTTCGGCGGCGCACTTCCACGCCAGCGCGTGCTCGCGGCCGCCGCCGCCGATGATCAGGACCTTCATGCAATCGTCCTCAGTGCCGAAAGTGGCGCATTCCCGTGAACACCATGGCAATGCCCTGTTCATCCGCGGCCGCGATCACCTCGTCATCACGCCGCGAGCCGCCGGGCTGAATGACGGCGCGGATGCCCAACTGCGCGGCAGCATCGAGTCCATCGCGAAACGGGAAGAACGCATCCGATGCCATCACGGAACCTGCCACATCAAGCTTGGCGTCAGCGGCTTTGAGTGCGGCGACCCGCGTCGAATACACGCGGCTCATCTGGCCGGCGCCGACGCCGATGGTGGCGCCGTCGCGCGCAAACACGATGGCATTGGACTTCACGAACCGGCACACGCGCCAGGCGAAGTCGAGGTCGGCTAGCTCCTGCGCCGTCGGCGCGCGATGCGTCACCACCGTCAGGCCCGCGGCGGCGATTTGCGCCGCATCGGGCGTCTGGACCAGCAGGCCGCCGGCGACACTGCGCAGCTCGACCGCGCCTGGGTCGAGCTCACCCGCGGCCGGCGCCGCACGCGCCACTTCCAGCACGCGGATGTCCGGCTTCTGCGCCAGCACCGCCCGCGCGTCGGCGGCGATGGCAGGTGCCGCAATGACCTCGGCGAACTGTCGCCCGATGATGCTGCGTGCGGACGCGGCATCCAGCTCGCGATTGAAGGCAATGATGCCGCCGAACGCGGACACCGGATCGGTGCGGTACGCCGCCTCATAGGCGAGCGCCAGCGAAGTGGCCTGCGCGACGCCACAGGGATTGGCATGTTTGACGATCACGCAGGTGGGCGCAGCGAACTGCCGTACGCATTCGATGGCGGTATCCGCATCCGCGATATTGTTGAAGGACAGTTCCTTGCCCTGCACGGCGTGCGCAGCGGCGATGCCCGTCGGTGGCACCCCGACGGGACGATAGAACGCCGCCTGCTGGTGCGGGTTCTCGCCGTAGCGCAGCTCCTGCACCTTCGCAAACACCAGCGGCAGCGTCGGCGGCAAGGTTGCCGGGCGCAGGCGGTGCTGGTGCATCAGCCACTGCGCCACCGTCGTGTCGTACTGCGCCGTGTGCGCATAGGCACTGGCCGCGAGCGACGCGCGCAACTCAAACGTCGTTGCGCCACCATGAGTCGCAAGTTCCCCGAGCACCCGGGAGTAGTCGGCCGGATCCACCAGCACGGTGACGAATGCGTGATTCTTGGCAGCGGCGCGCAGCATCGCGGGGCCGCCGATGTCGATGTTCTCGATGCCCTCCTCGTAGCTGCACTGCGGTTTGGCGATGACGCTGGCAAACGGATAGAGATTGACGACCAGCAGATCGATCGGCGCGATCTGATGTTCGGCCATCGCCGCATCATCGATGCCGCGCCTGCCGAGCAGGCCGCCGTGGATTTTCGGGTGCAGGGTCTTGACGCGCCCGTCCATCATTTCAGGGAAACCGGTGTAATCGGCGACCTCGCGCACCACAAGCCCGGCATCACGCAACAGCCGCGCCGTGCCCCCGGTGGAAAGTATTTCAATGTTACGCGCTGCGATCGCCCGCGCCAGCTCGACGACGCCGCTTTTGTCGGAGACGGAAATCAGCGCCCGTCGCACCGGTTGCAACATGGAAACCAAGCGGAGTGGCGGACTTCAGCCGGCGATGCCGTGCAGCCGCAGTTTCTTGCGCAGGGTGCCGCGGTTGATGCCGAGAATGTCGGCGGCCCGCACCTGATTGCCCTCGGTGTAATGGAGCACGGCCTTGAGCAGCGGCTCCTCGACTTCGCGCAGCACCAGGTCATACAGATGTGCGGGTCGATGGCCGTTGAGACTGGCGAAATAATCGATCAGGGCCCGTTCCGTATGGGTGCGCAGAGGGAGTTCCTTGCTGTTGGACCTTGCCGCAATCTGGCTGCGCGCCCGACCATTCTTCCTGACTACCATGTGCGCTCCCCGACCGCGTCCCACAGCTGAAGGCGGCCCGATTGCTCTCGGCCCACCCGTCGAAGTGATTCTCAGCCAGCCCGAACTGTTCGACCGTATTCCCTGCAGCCAGCAATGCTCTCCGGACACTCTCCGGGGCGGAGAGTCGGTCGCAATACCAGCTTATATGTTTGCGCGCGATCCGGACTCCCGATGTCTCACCATAGAACTCGTACAGGGAATCCAGATGCTCAAGAATAATATCACGCAGCTGGTGCGGCGCCAGTGCATCGGGTTGCTTCTCACCGGCGAGCAGGGCGTTGACATCACGAAAAATCCACGGTGCGCCATGGCTGGCGCGACCGATCATTACTCCGTCAGCGCCGGTGTGCGCAAGTACTGATTGCGCCTTCTGCGGTGAATCAATATCCCCGTTGGCGAACACTGGAATTCGCACCGTGGATTTGATATTGCGGATGGTGTCGTACTCCGCGGAGCCTTCGTAACGATCAGCACGCGTGCGCCCATGCACGGCAAGCGACTGAATGCCGTGACTTTCTGCCAGCTGTGCAATTCGCACGCCATTTATGTTCTCGTGATCCCACCCGGTGCGAATCTTGAGCGTTACGGGCACGCTGACCGCACGCACCACCGCCTCCAGGATGGCGGCGACCAGGGGCTCATCGCGCAGCAGCGCGGAACCACATGAGCGGCCGCAGACTTTCTTTGCGGGGCAACCCATGTTGATGTCGATGATCTGGGCGCCCCGGTCGACGTTCAGACGCGCAGCCTGCGCGATCACGGCCGGCTCGGCGCCTGCGAGCTGCACGACCCGCGGCTCAGGCTCCCCGGTGTGATCCAGGCGATGCCGCGATTTTGCGGTGTGCCAGAGGCTCGTGTCGCTGGTGAGCATCTCCGATGCGGCCAGTCCGGCGCCGAGCTTGCGTGCCAGGATGCGGAAAGGGCGGTCCGTGACGCCCGCCATGGGCGCGAGCACCGCGCGTGCCGGCAGTTGCCACGGTCCGATCCTCATCGGCGCCGACATCAGTGGCCACCCGGATCGTTGGCGCAGGTCACGGTGTGGTCACTGCCCGCCATGCAGGCGTCGACCTCGAAGCCCGTGGCCGACTGGCCCGGATCGCGGAACGCCACCTGCACGTCCACCCGCTGTCCCGGCTGCATCAGGCTCACCTGCGGCGCACCAGGCCCGAGGTACTCCGCGGGCCTGAGGTCGCGGCCCGCCACGCGGTTGCCGAACCGGTCCTGCATCACCACGCGCAGCAGTGGCAATGGCTGATCATGCGTCGCGTTATTGCTGATGCTCGCCCGCACCACCAGGTCGCCCGCTGCTGCACCATCGGCCGTCGCACCCAGTTGCCGGATTTCGTAGTCGGTAATGTTCCAGCGGGCTGCCAACGGCACACCCAGCGCCTGATAGAGCGCGCTCAGCGGGCCATGCAGCAGCGCGGTCGTGGCAAGTTCGGCACGATAGTGGTGCACCAGTTGTGCGACGAGACCGAGCGCCAGCAGGCAGGCGACGGCCTGGAGCGCCCAACGCGGCAGGCCCACTGGCGGGGGCGTCGGACTCAGCAGCGCCGCTTCCGGTGGCTCATCGTTCGCACTCGCGATTTCCGAGGCGACGGACCAGTCGAGCAGGGACGGGTCCTGCCCCACCGTCGCAACGACGGGCTCCTCGAGCGGCAGGTCCGGCTCGGGCGGCGCCGCGGCGGTGGCATCCGCAACGGCAGGGAGGCGCGTAGCCGGTTCGGCCAGCGCATCACGCATGCCGCGCACGTCAACCGCAGCGCGGTCCCGTGCAGTCGGGGTGACCGGTGCCGACAGAGCCTGCGGTGCAATGACCGGATCGGGCGCAGCCGGGGCGGACGCGGGCTCGTCGCCCACCAGCACGATCGATTCGAAGGTGCCGGTGCGCTCCCCGGGAGCTGCCTCGATGAACACTTCATTGATATTGGTCGACGCCGGATTGAATTCCAGCGCGGTATCGGCCGCTGGCTCGGGGTGCGGCGGTTCAGGCTGCGTCAGAACCGGCCGCTGCTGCGTGTCGGCGGTGCTCGCCGGCACGGCCTGGCGGGCAGGGTCATCCGCCAGCGCGGCGAGCGCATTGAAAACATTGTGGCAGCGCCCGCAGCGCACGTAGCCTTGCGCGGCGCGCAGGTCCGTCGCGGTGACGGTGAGTCGCAGATTGCATTTCGAGCAGACGGTGAACATGCCGGTGGGTCCTACGCGCGCCGCACGGCATCCAAGGCAACCCATCCCTCGCGCGCCGCAATGGGAGTCGTATCAAACCATGCGTCATAGGCCGCTGTCACTTCGGCTTCCTGGTGCTGCATGAGGCCGGAGAGCACGGCGTGGCCGCCGGGCCGCACCAGCGTGGCAAAGAGCGGCGCCAGTTCGCACAGCGGCCCGGAGAGAATGTTCGCCAGCAGCACATCGACGCCGGCGGGCAGCGCCGCGGCCGCCGCGCACATAACTGTTGCATCCGCAACACCATTGGCCTGGGCATTTTCGAGCGTGGCCAGCAGCGCCTGCGGATCGATGTCATGGCAGCAGGCGCGGGTCGCGCCGAGCTTCAGCGCCGCGATGGCCAGGATGCCCGAGCCGCAGCCGAAGTCGATGACCTGCGCGTGGCGCGGAGCATTGGCGTCCAGCCAGGACAGGCACATGGCCGTCGTCGCGTGGGTGCCGGTGCCAAAGGCGAGGCCGGGGTCGAGCCGGACGATGACCGCGTCGGGGTCGGTGACCCGTTCGTGGTGCGGGCACACCCACAGGCGTGCGCCGAAGCGCATGGCATGGAAGTCCTTGAGCCACTCGCGTTCCCACGCCCGGTCCTCGATGACCCGCGGCTGAATGCGCGCCGCAGCGACGCCGAGCTGTTGCGCGAGATCCGCCACCAGTGCCGCGCAGTCGCTGCCGTCGGCAAACAGGGCCTGCAGACGCGTCGCAGGCCACAGCCGCACTTCGCCGGGTTTCGGTTCCAGCACGGCATCATCGCGGGTGTCGGTGAGGGTGACGGACAGCGCACCGCTGCCGAAAGCCGCCGCTTCGGCGAGGTCCGAGGACAGCCCCTGCAGTTCCAGGGTCAATTCCAGAAACGGCATGGCGCTGCCTTTGGAACCGAGGCTGCCTCAGCGCACCCCGAGGCGACGTTCCAGGTAGTGGATGTCCTGGCCACCGGCGCCGAAGGCCTGGTGGCTGAAGATCTCCTGGTGCAGGGCAATGTTGGTCTTGATGCCTTCGATGACCATCTCACCCAGCGCGTTCTTCATGCGCGCGATGGCCCCCTCGCGCGTCTCGGCATGGGTGATCACCTTGCCGATGAGCGAGTCGTAGTTGGGCGGCACGTTGTAGCCGGAGTACACATGACTGTCGATGCGCACGCCGGGGCCGCCGGGCGGATGCCACAGACGGATCGGCCCGGGGGAGGGCATGAAGGTCTTGGCATCCTCCGCGTTGATCCGGCACTCGATGGCATGACCGCGGATCTGCACGTCCGCCTGGGTGTAGGGCAGCTTCTCGCCGGCGGCGATCAGCAGCTGCGCCCTCACCAGGTCGATGCCCGTGATCAGCTCGGTCACGGGATGCTCGACCTGGATGCGCGTGTTCATTTCGATGAAATAGAACTCGCCGTCCTGGTAGAGGAACTCCAGGGTGCCGGCGCTGCGGTAACCGACGGCGCTCACGGCATCGCAGCAGCGCTCGCCCATCAGCTTGCGCTGGCGGGCGGTGATGCCCGGGGCCGGAGCTTCCTCGATCACCTTCTGGTGGCGCCGCTGCATGGAGCAGTCGCGCTCGCCCAGGTGAATGACATTGCCCTGGCCGTCAGCCAGGATCTGAAATTCGATGTGCCGCGGCCGCTCCAGGAATTTCTCCATGTAGACCTGGTCGTTGCTGAACGCGGCGAGCGCCTCGGCCTTGGTGATGTTGATGGCGTTGAGCAGCGAGGCTTCGGTGTGTACCACGCGCATGCCGCGTCCGCCGCCGCCGCCGGAGGCCTTGATGATCACCGGATAGCCGATGTCGCGGGCCACGCGCAGGTTCTCCTCCGGCTCCGGTCCCAGCGGACCATCCGAGCCCGGGACGCAGGGCACGCCGTAGCCCTTCATCACCCGGATAGCGGAGACCTTGTCGCCCATCAGGCGGATGGTCTCCGCCTTCGGCCCGACGAAGATGAAGCCGCTTTTCTCGACCCGCTCGGCAAAATCCGCATTCTCGGACAGGAAGCCGTAACCGGGGTGGATGCCCCCCGAATCGGTCACCTCGGCGGCGCTGATGATCGCGGGCATGTTCAGGTAGGAGAGCTGCGAGGGTGGCGGCCCGATGCACACGCTCTCGTCGGCCAGCAGCACATGCTTGAGGCTGTAGTCGGCCGTGGAGTGCACGGCCACGGTCTTGATGCCCAGTTCCTTGCAGGCGCGCAGGATGCGCAGCGCGATTTCGCCGCGGTTGGCGATAACGATTTTTTCGAGCATGGGAATTATTCGATGACGAACAGGGGCTGACCGAACTCAACTGGATCGCCGTTCTGAGCCATGATCGAAGTGACCTTGCCGCTCTTGTCCGCTTCGATCTGATTCATCATTTTCATGGCCTCGATGATACACAGCACCTGGCCCACCTTGACCTCGTCCCCGATGTCCACGAAAGCCTTGGCGCCCGGTGTCGGCGCTGCGTAGAACGTGCCCACCATGGGGGCCGTGACGACGTGTTCGTTGGCGCGCGGCTTGGCGGGCGCTTCGGGCACGGGGGCGGCGATCGCCGCGGGTGCGGCCATCATGATCGGTGCGGGCGCCGGGTGCGCGTAGGCGCCAGTGGGCATACGGCTGATGCGGACGGCTTCTTCGCCTTCCTTGATTTCGATTTCCGCGATTCCGGATTCCTCCAGAAGCTCGATCAGCTTTTTGACCTTACGAATATCCATGCCGAGAGTGCTCCCCTAAAAGGTTTTATGTTCTGGTTGTCCGCGTTTTACGGGTGGCTGCCCGGCTTGCGCGCAAGCAGTCGGGCGACGGCGCGCACTGCGAGCTCGTAACCGTAGGCGCCGAGCCCCACGATCGATCCGACCGCGATGTCCGAAAAGTAGGACTGGCGGCGAAAGGCCTCACGGGCGTAGACGTTGCTCAGATGGACTTCCAGGAATGGCAGCCGCACCGCAGCAATCGCATCACGCAGCGCAACACTGGTATGCGTGAACGCGCCGGGGTTGAGGATCAGGAAGTCCGTGGACTCACGGCCTGCCTGGTGGACGCGCCCTATCAGCTCATGCTCCGCGTTGCTCTGGAAGGCGCTCAGGTCATGGCCGCCTTCGCGGGCGACTGCCGCGGCACGCGATTCGATGTCACCGAGGGTGTCGGCCCCATAGATCTCTGGCTCCCGAGTGCCCAGGAGGTTGAGGTTCGGGCCATTGACCAGGAGTATTCGCGCCATCGGGCTTTTCGGACCTTTGTCCTTCGCAGCAAAGCGCGGCGAATTTACCCTAAGTCGCAGGCGTTTGGGTATCTTTCGCGGTGAATTTGCGTGAGATCACGACTTTCAGCCTGCCGGAGCCGAGCCTCCTGAAGGCTGTTGCGCGCGCGCAATGGCGAGGGTGCGCAGGCCTGCCGAGACGGCGCTGCGGGCGTCGGTGAGAGCGGTCCGCCCGGACTCGACGGCGGTGACTTCCCCGAGAATCAGCCGGGCTTCATCGGCATGCAATTCGCCGCGTTTCACGGCAATGATATTGCCGTGGCCGTCGGCGAATACCGTAAACGGGAAGGCGGTGTCCATCCCCAGCGCGTTCACGGCGGCCAGCCCATCCTTTTCCCCCATCAGCAGCGGATAGGTTATGCCCCGCGCCTGGGCGTACTTGAGCACATCGGCCTGGAAGTCGACCGCGATCCCGACGATCTGCACCGTGCCGCCGTGCTCCAGGTGCAGTGCCTGCAACAGCGGGATCTCACGCCGGCATGGCTCACACCAGGTCGCCCAGAAGTTGAGCACCAGCGGCCGGCCGCGATAGTCGGCCAGATGGTGCAGGGTGCCGTTGCTGTCGGGCAACGCCACGGTGTCGGGCAGCGTCAACGGTGGTCCGCGGGTACTGGTCGTCTGGGTCGTCTGCGGCAGTACCGGCGCGGAATCGGGCGCGGAATCCGGGGCGGAGTCGGTTGGAGCCGATTCCCAAGCATCCGGAGCGCTGGTCTGCGGATGCCGGGGGTGACTGTCGAAGACCGCGTGATAGATCAGGAAGCCGGCCGGTCCGGCTCCTGCCACCAGCACGAACGCCACCGCCGCGCGCGCAACCGGGGTCATGAGGCGCCGCCCATGGCCTTGTGGCTGAGCGCAGCGAACTCCGGCGCTTTCATGAACCCGACCACACGATAGGGCGCGCGTTCATGGCCATCGGCGCCATAGAAGGCGATGGTCGGGGGTCCGATGATGTCGAAGCGCTTCATCAGTGCCTGGTCCTGAGCGTCGTTTGCCGTGACGTTGGCGCGCAGCAGCACCACGTTCTTGAGTGTCGCCTGAACCGCCGGATCCGTGAAGGTGTATTTCTCCATCTCCTTGCAGGACACACACCAGTCCGCGTAGAAGTCGAGCATGACGGCATGGCCCCCGGCCTGCGCCTGTGCCACCTCGCGATCCAGGTCGCCGGTGGATTTGATGGTGCGGAAGGCGAGCTCGGCGTGCTGGCCGGCCAAAGCCGGAATGGGCGCCAGTGGGTCGGTTGCGCCGAGGCGAGAGCCGACGATCAGCACCAGTGCGTAGGCGCCGGCCACTGCCGCCAGGGTCCGCAACAGCAGTGGCGTGTGCCGGATATTATGCGCGCCGCGCCACAGTATGCCGGCGGTCACGGCAGCGGGAACGGCCCACAGCACGAGCACGAGTGCCGGCGAGGTCACGCGTGCCAGCATCCAGGCCGCGACGCCCAGCATCATCGCGCCGAACAGCTGTTTGATGGTGTCCATCCAGGGGCCCGCCTTCGGCAGCAGCTTGCCCTGTGAGGCGCCGACCACCAGCAGCGGTGCGCCCATCCCGAGGCTCAGGGCAAACAGCGCAATGGCACCGCGAACAATGTTGCCGCTCTGGCCGATCACCACGAAGGTGGCAACCAGCGGCGGCGCCACGCAGGTCGTGACGATCAGCGCCGACAGCGCGCCCATCACGGCGACGCCACCGAAGTTGCCGGCGCTCTGGCGATTGCTCGCGGCACTCAGCCGCGTCTGGATGGCCGCAGGCATCTGGATGGTGAAAAGACCCAGCATCGACAGCGCCAGCACCACGAACAGCGCCGAAAACAGCACGATGATCCAGGTCTGCTGGAACATGGCCTGCACATGGCTGCCCGCCGCCGCCACCGCGATACCGGCCACGGTGTAGGTGAAAGCCATGCCCAGTACGTAGGTCAGTGACAGCAGGAACGCCCGCATCGTCGTCACGTTGCTGCCGTGGCCTGCGATGATGCCCGAGAGGATGGGCACCATCGGCAAAACGCACGGCGTCATCGCCAGCAGCAGCCCCGAGCCGAAGAAGGACGCAATCACCAGCAGCAGATTGCCGGTGCGGATGAAGCTGGCCTTCTGATCCTGCTCGGACACAAACGCACCGCCGGTATCCGGCGCGGCGGCGACAGTCCCGCCACCGGCCGCACCCGCCGGCGGCAGCGTCACCGCCAGGGTCTTGGTCATGGGCGGGTAGCACAGGCCGGCGTGGGCACAACCCTGGTAGGTCACATCAATGGCCAGGCTCGCAGCGCCGCGGCCCGCGGCCCGCGCCACCGGCAGCGTCGCGCTCAGGGTGTGTTCATAGATCTGCTGGGTGCCGAAATATTCGTCCGTCTGGCTCTTACCCTCGGGCAGGGCCAGCGTGCCCAGCTGCACCGGGCTGGCGGTTTTCACGTGGATACGGCTGCGGTAGAGGTAGTAGCCGTCGGTGATCTGCCAGTCGAGACGGACGCTGTCGGGACCGGCGGCGGTCGCGGAGACCTGAAAGGCCTGGTCGGCGGTCAGGAAGTTGGGCTGGCCGTTGCGGTCATTGGCCGCATTCAGCACCGCACTGACACCCCCGGGGGTGAGCGGGCTTGCGGTGCTGGCCGAATGGGTCACCGCCGCGGCCGCCGAGTTCTGGGCCAGAACGGCCAGGAGGAGGGCTGGAAAGCTCATGTTGGATGCACGCTCAATGGGGTGGATGCTGCGCTGTCGGGATCGGTCGCGGTGCTCAGCCAGGCCAGGTATTGCCTGGAACCGGTCACCACGGGTATGACGATAATCTCTGGGATTTCATATGGATGTAGTGTCTTGAGCCGCATTTCCAAGGCCGGGTAGCAAGCCGGTGTGGTTTTGATGACCAGCAGCTGCTCAGAGTCCTCGCAGATCCGCCCCTCCCACAGATAGACGGATGTCACCCCCGGGACCCGGTTTACGCAGGCCGCCAGGCGTTCCCGGACCAGGGTCCGGGCCAGCTCCAGGGCGATCGTCTCCCCCGGACAGCTGCACAGCACCAAGATGGCCGGGTGCTCTGCGGAGGCAGCCACGCTCATCAAGGATACCTGCGGGGGGCGGTTGCAGCCAAAAAACCTCTCCACAAGACTTGTAATCTGGCCGGTCGGCCCTATCATTAGCAGCCGACGGGGTAGAGTGCTAACAGCTACCCTGCACAATCCTAATCACTTAAGTCAAATAGCTTCTCAAGGAGCGATATCCATGAAGATCCGTCCTCTTCATGACCGCGTCATCGTGAAACGTCTGGAAGAAGAGCGTACTTCTCCCGGCGGCATCGTGATCCCCGATTCAGCGGCCGAAAAGCCGGTTCAGGGAAAGATAATGGCGGTCGGCAAAGGCAAGATTCTAGAAGACGGTACCGTCCGTCCGCTCGACGTGAAAGTCGGCGACAAGATCCTGTTCGGCAAGTACAGCGGAACTGAGGTCAAGATCGACGGCGATGAACTCGTGGTCATGCGTGAAGAAGACGTCATGGCTATTTTCGAAGCCAAGTAGGACCAAATATCATGGCAGCTAAAGAAGTTCGCTTCAGCGATGACTCACGTCAACGCATGTTCAGGGGTGTCAACATCCTTGCCAACGCCGTCAAGGCGACCCTCGGCCCGAAGGGCCGCAACGCAGTGCTCGAAAAGAGCTTTGGCGCTCCGACCATCACCAAAGACGGTGTCTCGGTCGCCAAGGAAATCGAACTGAAGGATAAGTTCGAGAACATGGGCGCGCAGATGGTGAAGGAAGTTGCGTCCAACACTTCCGATGAAGCCGGCGACGGCACCACCACCGCCACCGTGCTGGCCCAGGCCATCATCCGCGAAGGCCTCAAGGCCGTCTCTTCGGGTCGCAACCCGATGGACATCAAGCGTGGCATCGACAAGGCCGTCATTGTAGCCGTCGAGGAGCTGCGCAAGCTCTCCAAGCCCTGCAAGGACCAGAAGGCCATTGCCCAGGTTGGTACGATCTCGGCGAATTCCGACGAGTCGATCGGCAAGACCATCGCGGATGCGATGGAAAAGGTCGGCAAGGAAGGCGTCATCACCGTTGAGGAAGGCTCGGGCCTCGACAACGAGCTGGACGTGGTCGAAGGCATGCAGTTCGATCGTGGCTACCTCTCACCGTACTTCATCAACACGCAGCAGAACCAGACGGCCGAGCTCGAAAAGCCGTACATCCTGCTGGTCGACAAGAAGATCTCGAACATCCGCGAGATGCTGCCGCTGCTGGAAGGCGTGGCAAAGGCCGGCCGTCCGCTGCTGGTCGTCGCCGAGGACGTCGAGGGCGAAGCCCTGGCGACCCTGGTCGTCAACAACATCCGTGGCATCCTGAAGGTCGTGGCCGTGAAGGCTCCGGGCTTCGGCGACCGCCGCAAGGCCATGCTGCAGGACATCGCGGTCCTCACCGGTGGCACCGTGATTTCCGACGAAGTGGGCCTGGCGCTTGAGAAGGCCACCCTGAACGATCTGGGCGAAGCCAAGCGCCTGGTCGTCGAGAAGGAAAACACCACCATCATCGACGGCGCCGGTAAGGCTGCTGAAATCAAGGGCCGCGTCGAGTCGATCCGTCAGCAGATCGAGGAAGCGACCTCGGACTACGACAAGGAAAAGCTCCAGGAGCGCGTTGCCAAGCTCTCCGGCGGTGTCGCCGTCATCAAGGTCGGTGCCTCCACCGAAATCGAGATGAAGGAAAAGAAGGCCCGCGTTGAAGACGCCCTGCACGCGACCCGTGCGGCCGTCGAAGAAGGCGTGGTGCCGGGCGGCGGTGTTGCCTTGGTGCGTGCGCAGAAGGCGCTGCTGAACCTGGAAGGCGCCAACGAAGATCAGACGATCGGGATCAAGATCCTGGCTCGTGCGATCGAGGAGCCGCTGCGGCAGATCGTGGAAAACGCCGGCGAAGATGCCGCCGTGATCCTGAACCGCGTGAAGGAAGGCAAAGGCAGCTTTGGCTACAACGCTGCGACCGGTGTGTTCGGCGACATGATCGACGCCGGCATCCTGGACCCGACCAAGGTCACTCGTCTGGCCCTGCAGAACTCGGCCTCTGTGTCGGGCCTGCTGCTGACCACCGAAGTGATGATCGCCGAGGCTCCGAAGGATGATGACCATGGCCATGGCATGCCCCCGGGCGGCATGGGTGGCATGGGCGGCATGGACATGTAAATGTCTTAATGCGAAATGGCATCCGGAGTCCGTACCATAGGCACCGTATGCTGACCGAATGGACGGGTCGCGGCGCAAGTCGCGGCCCATCCGTAAAAGACGCGGAACAAGACCCCCCATTTCCGCGCAATGTTCAAACCCCGCTTCGGCGGGGTTTTTTTTATATCATGCGCGCCGCATGACCATTCCAAGGATCAGCGTGCCAGGGACGGCATCAGCCAGCGTGCAGCACTCCGCGCCACGGGTGGCTGCGGCCAGCCTGTTCGTGGCCGAGGCCTGCGAGCGCGATCCGGACCTGCTTGCCGCACTCATCGACAGCGGCGATCTGACGACCGCCGCTGCGCCGGATGCCGTGGGGTTCTTCGAGAGCCGTGCGCCGGCCTGGCCTGCGGGCGAGGAGCCGGATGAGGCCGGGTTGATGGCGGCGCTGCGCCGCTGGCGCACCCGGGAAATGGTCCGCGTCGCCTGGCGCGATCTGGCCGGCTTCGCAACCATCGAGGAGACGTTGCGGGAGCAGTCGGCGTTTGCGCAGAGCGCCATTCGCCAGGCCCACCTGCACGCCAGCCGCACGCTGCTGCAGCGCCACGGCGTGCCGCGCTCCGCGGCCGGCGTTCCACAGACTCTCATCATCGTCGGCATGGGCAAGCTCGGCGGCGGGGAACTCAACTTCTCCTCGGACATCGACCTGGTGTTCCTGTTTCCCGAACATGGCGACACGGATGGCGCGCGGCCGCTTGCCAACGAAGACTACTTCACGCGCCTGGGCCAGCTCCTGATCCGCCTGCTCGAGGCCCGCACCGCCGAAGGGTTCCTGTTTCGGGTGGACATGCGGCTGCGCCCGTTCGGGGACAGCGGCGCGCTGGTGGCCAGTTTCGGCGCCTTCGAGGACTATCTGCAGGGGCAGGGCCGCGATTGGGAACGCTACGCGTGGGTCAAGGCACGACCGATGACCGGCGAGGCGGAGTACGCGCGCATCTATGACAGCGCGGTGCGGCCCTTCGTCTATCGCCGCTACCTGGACTACGGCGTATTTGAAAGCCTGCGCGAGATGAAGGCGATGATCGAGCGCGAGGTCGAACGGCGCGACATGGCGGATAACGTCAAGCTCGGCCCCGGGGGCATCCGCGAAATCGAGTTCCTGGCGCAATCGCTGCAACTGATCCGCGGCGGCCGCGAACCGTGGCTGCGCACCCCATCCTTGCTCAAGGTATTGCCGCTGCTGGACCGCAGTCGGCTGCTGCCGCCCGGCGCGGCCGATGAACTGCGCGCGGCATACGACTTCCTGCGACGGGTCGAAAACCGGCTGCAGGAACGGGCTGATGAACAGACTCATGTCCTGCCGGTGACGCAGGCGGCACGCGACAACCTCGCGCAGGCCCTGTCGCTGCCGGATTGGAGCACGCTGCGGGCCACCCTGGACGCACATCGCGACCATGTCAGCCGGCACTTTCAATCGGTCGTGTTCGGCGCCACGGCCAACGATGCAGGGCAGGGCATCGCGGTGGATCTGGAGGCGCTCGACCAAGGGGCCGATGAGTCGGCGCTCGCCGCATCACTGATCCGGCTCGGCTGGTCCGGCGATCCTGCGCCTGCCGCGCAGCGCCTGGCGCAGTTGCGCACTGACGGCTTCGTGCGCCGCCTGGACGTGGCCGGCCGGCGGCGGCTGCAGGCGTTGCTGCCACAGCTGCTGACACTGATCGCGCGTGCGCCGCAGCCGGCCGCCACGCTGGAGCGGGTGCTGAAGATCATTGAAGCCATCGGCAAGCGCTCGGCCTATTACGCCTTGCTGAACGAACGGGCGGATGCACGGACGCGGCTGGTTGAGATCTGCGGCTATGGGGACTTCCTGGTGCGCCAGATCGCAACCAATCCCCTGCTACTGGATGAACTCATCGATCAGCGGCTGTTCGAGGCGCTGCCCGGCCGCGAGGCGCTCACGCAGGAGCTGGACCTCGAAGTGGACCCGCTGCAGGAAGAGGATCCTGAACGCCAGGTCGAGGCACTGCGGCATTTCCAGCAGGCTGCGGTCTTTCGCGTGGCGGTCGCGGACCTTTCCGGGCGACTGGCGCTGATGCGCGTCAGCGACCGGCTCACGGAGATCGCCGAGCTCATCCTGGAGCGCGTGGTCGAGCTGTCGATGCGGCAGATCTGCGCCCAGTGGGGCGTACCCAAATGCGGTGACGGCCCGCAACGTCGCCCGGTCGCCATCTGCGTGGTCGGCTACGGCAAGCTCGGCGGCCGCGAGCTCGGCTATGGTTCTGACCTGGACGTGGTGTTCCTGCACGACTCCGAAGGCGAACGCCAGGAGACTGAAGGGGCGCGCAGCATCGACAACCAGGTGTTCTTCCTGCGCCTGGCCCAGCGCATCATGCACCTGCTGACCATGCACTCGGCGGCCGGCCGGCTCTATGAAGTGGACGTGCGGCTGCGGCCCAGTGGCAAGGGCGGACTCCTGGTCACCAGCATCGCCGCGTTTACCGAGTACCAGCAGCGTGAGGCGTGGACCTGGGAGCACCAGGCGCTGCTGCATGCCCGCGCCGTGGCCGGGGACCCGGGACTGCGCGCGCGCTTCGAGGCTTTACGCATCGAGGTGTTGCGCCACCATGTCAAGCGCGAGGGGTTGCGCGCAGAGGTGCGGCGGATGCGCGAGCGCATGCGCCGCGAACTGTCCCGGAGCGCTCGGGACCAGTTCGACGTCAAACAGGATGCCGGCGGTGTGGCGGACATTGAATTCCTGGCCCAGTACTGGGCGCTGGCGTGGGCGCTGCGCTATCCGCCGTTGATCACATTTTCGGATACGATCCGCCAGCTCGAATCGGTGGCTTCTGCCGATCTGGTACCGCAGGCCAGCGTGGATGAGCTGACGGCGGCCTACCGCGCGTATCGGGAGCGCACCCACCGCATGTCGCTCGAAGGTGGTGCGAACGTGGTGCCGGCCGACCAGTTCGTGGCCGAACGCAACGCGGTGACCGCGATCTGGCACTCCGCCATGGTGGACTGAAGCCGCGACGGATCGCGTATAATCCGACGATCATGCCTGCCACGACCAAACCGCTCATCCAGCCGAACGCACAGAATCAGTACGAGGTGTCCTCTGCCGATCTGCCGCTCGCCTGCCCGATGCCGGCAATGTACCTGTGGAATTCACATCCGCGGGTGTACCTCGCCATCGAAGCCACGGGTTGGGCCAAGTGCCCCTACTGCGGCGCGGAGTACACGCTCAAGGGCTGAAGCCTCAGCGGTAGGGCTGGTAGGACTTCTCCTCCACGATGCGTGATCCGAGGGCGACGTTGATGCGCCTCTTGATGGCCGCGCGTTCGTCATTGCGGTGGTACACCGCGCGCGCAAGTTCGATGAAGTCCTGATCGAAGCTGCCGGCGGCTTCCTTGTCGCGGATCCGGTCCTCGATCGTCCACAGCTGCTCGTTCACCCCCTGCAGTGCCTGTTCATCGGCCGCCACGGCCGCGGTTGCAGCGCCCAGGGTGGCCCAGGTCCGCTGCAGCAGGTCCAGTTCCAGCCGGACGTTGGCCAGCTTCGCGGCGTCCCGCATGCGCTCGCTCTTGATCCTGAGGATGGTGATCTTGTCGAGCAGCTCACCGGGCGAGACGGGCACGTGCAGGTCGGTCATGGCAGCGATCGTACCAAGGCGTCGAGTTTCGCGGTGACCTGCGGCACCTCGATCAGGTCCATGACCCCGGGCACTTCGATCTTGGTAGTCCAGGGGAGTTCATCGGCGCTGCGGCCGCGGAAGCGCTGCGCCGCCTGGGGGTAGGCGTCCACACACCAGTTGCGGGAAAGATAGGGTCCGGTGCGGGCGGGATTGGTGGCAGCGTACAGACCGATGACCGGGGTGCCCACCATGGTGGCCATGTGCACCGGCCCGGAATCGGGACTCACGAGCACCGTGGCCCGCGCCAGCAGCGCCAGGAGCTGTGGCAGGTCGTCCTGGCCGACGCGGTTGCTGGCCGCTGCGCGCACATGGCCCATGATCGCCGCACCCATGGCCCGATCGGTATCCCCCGGGCCGCCGCAGATCAGGACTTGCATGCCGAGGCTCTGGACTGCGTGGTCTGCAATGGCCGCATAGCGCTCCGCGCCCCAGTTGCGCAGCCTGTGGCTGGAGCAGGGGCTGATGATCAGCGTGCGCCGGTGCTCCGGGATGAGGGCCGCGGCCCGCGCCCCGGCCGCCTCGGGGACCGGGACGTCCCAGCGTAGTAAGCGTTCATGCACTCCCAGCGCCGCCGCGAAACCGAAGAAACCGTCCATCACATGCTCACGGCGGTGCGCCGCGATGCGCCGATTGGTGAACAGCCACTGCAGTTCCCGGGCCCGCGGCCGATCAAACCCGAGTTTGACCGTGGCCCGGATCTGGCGTGCGATCAGGCTTGCCCGCAGCGCCAGCTGCATGTGCAGCAGCACATCGAATTGGCGGGCCCGCAGCCGGCGCGCCAGGTCTTGCCGGGCGGCGCGGCTGGCGCGCTTGTCGACGGTGATAAACTCCACGTCGGGCACAGCGCCCATCAGCCTGGACTCCAGCGCTCCGATCACCCAGGTGAAGTGGCTTCCGGGCCAGGCCTGCTGCAGGGTGCGCAGCACGGGTACGACATGGCAGGTATCACCTATGGCTGACAGTCTTAGTATGCAGATGTTCTGCGGCGTCGAGATGGGACTCGGCATGGAGCGCGTGTGACTGGAAAATGGCCGCTGGGGTCCGAGGTCCGGCGCAAGATGGTGGCCGGCGGGGCCATGCTATATGACGCATCCCGCGCCGGCAATTTGTCGACGGAGGCGTTTGATCCGGTGCTGCTCGCACGTCGCGGCCAGATCGTCGGCGAGGCCCGTGGCCGCGGCACCGCCTGGTTCCTGTCCGTGCAGAACCGCTCCTGGGTGCTGCGCCACTACCGCCGCGGCGGCCTCATGCGCCGGCTGCTGCGCGACCAGTACCTGTGGCAGGGCGAGGAAACCACGCGACCGTTCGCCGAATGGCAGCTCACCTATCACCTGCACCGCGCCGGGTTGCCGGTGCCGGCACCCATCGCCGCGCGCTATCGCAAACTCGGCTTCAGTTATCGCGGCGACATCATCACCGAGCGCTTGGCGGATGTGGCGTCGCTGGCCCAGGCGCTCGCTGCCGCGCCCCTGTCGCTGCTGGCCTGGATTGCGATCGGTCGCTGCCTGCGGCGTTTCCACGAGCTGGGTGTATGTCATGCGGACCTGAATGCGCACAACATCCTGGTCGGCAATACCGCAGAAGACGAGCGGGTGTTCCTCATCGATTTTGACCGCGGCAGCCTGCGCAAGCCCGGTTTCTGGAAGGACGGCAACCTGGTGCGACTGCGCCGCTCGCTCGAGAAGATCAGCTGGGGAATGCCGCGCGAGCGCTTCACCGAGGATGACTGGCACGGGCTGCTGGATGGCTATCAGCAGCTGCCCGCACCGCTGTCCGGCGTAGCCGTCGCACCGGTCCTGCCCATCGGGTAGTGCCCGCTTAACTTCGTGTTGTTCAAGCTCACCGCCTACCTGCTGGCCCCGTTTTACCTCGCAGTCCTGCTGTGGCGCGGCCGCGGTGAACCCGGGGCCTGGCGCGGCCTGGCGCAGCGCTTCGGTTACGGCGCTGCGCTGCCGGCACCGGTATGGCTGCATGCCGCCTCGGCCGGTGAGGTGCAGGCGGCGGCGATCCTCGTAACCGCGCTGCGCGCTCAGGCTCCGCAGCTGCCGCTGCTGGTCACCGTGACCACCGCGGCGGGCCTGGCGCGCGCCCGGACCCTGTTTGAGGCGCAGTCGGTCGTGGTGCGCTATCTGCCTTTGGATCTGCCCGGCTCGGTGCGCCGGTTCCTGCAGCGCGTGCGGCCGCAGGCGCTCTTGGTGCTGGAGACTGAAATCTGGCCGAACCTGATCCGCGCCTGCGCCACCGCGCAGGTGCCCGTGATGTTCGTGAGCGCCCGCCTGTCCGCGCGCTCCGCGCGGCGTTACCGCCGCCTCGGCGCCGGTATGCGGCAGCTGCTGGCGACGGTGGCCCAGGTGGCAGCACAGACGCCGGCCGACGCGCAGCGCTTTGCGCAACTGGGTGTGCCCGCGGCGCGCATCCAGGTCACCGGTAATCTCAAGACGGATTTCAGCGTGCCGGAAACCGCCATCGCAAGCGGTGCGCGGCTGCGCGCCCGGCTCGGGCCGCAACGGCCGGTGTGGGTGGCGGGCAGTACCCACGACCACGAAGAACAGCAGGTGCTGGCGGCGCATCGCGCGGTGTGCCGGACGAGCCCCGGGTCACTGCTGATATTGGTGCCGCGACATCCGCGGCGCTTTGCCGCGGTGGCCGACTGGCTGCAGCGCGAGCAGGTGCCGTTCGCGCGCCAGTCGCACGATGACACCGTGACCGCGCAGACGCAGGTGCTGCTGGTGGATGCGATGGGCATGCTGCTCGAGTGCTACGCGGCGGCCGACGTGGCTTTCGTCGGCGGCAGCCTGGTGGCGGTCGGCGGCCACAACCTGCTCGAGCCGGCAGCCCTCGGCCGCCCGCTGCTCACCGGCCCCGACCACGCCAACGCGCGCGAAATTCTGCAGGCGCTGCTGGACGGGGAGGGCGTGCGCGTGGTGCACGATGCCGCGGAGCTGGGCCGTGCAGTTGCGGCGCTGCTGCAGGACCCGGATGCGCGCCGGCGACTGGGTGCGCAGGCCCTGCAGGTCGTGAACGCAGGACGCGGGGCCGGCACCCGGGTGCTGGCCCTGCTGCCGCGCTTCCTTACGGCTGCGGCGGAGCCGGGCCCCCCATGAGCGCGGTCAGCGACTTGTTGAGCTCGACCAGCGAGTCCCGGGTCAGGGTGCCCGCCGCCAGTTGCAGCGCGATCACGTCGTTCATGTAGTCGTAGCGCGCCTGCGCATAATTGGTCTGGGCCAGCACCAGCGCCTGGCGTTCCTGCAGCACATCGACCGTGGTGCGCGTGCCCACCTCGTAACCCGCCTCGGTGGCCTGCATCGCCACCCGTGCGGACTCCAGGCCTTGCTTCAGCGCGTTGACCTGCGCGATCTTGCTGACCAGGCCCTGATAGGCATCGCGGGCGTTGCGCTCGGTCTGGCGTGAGGCCTGCTGGACGTTGTACTTGGCGGCAATCCACTGGTACTGCGCCTGACGGACCTGCGATTGGACCTGGCCACCCTCGAAGATCGGCACCGTGACCTGCAGCTGGATCTGGCTGTCGTTGCCGGACTGCGGGAAGCGAATGCTCGCCGGTGGACCACCGAACGCCAGGTTTTCGTTGACGTCCTCGTTCTGGGCGCCACGCTGGGCGGTAATGGCTACAGAGGGCAGATGCCCGGAACGGCTGATCTCGACCGAATCGCGCGCTATATCCGCCGCGAGGCGGCTGGAGATCAGCGACAGGTTCTGATCCATGCTCACGTCCACCCAGTGCTGCGGATCGGCAGGCTGCGGCGGGTTCAGAGCCATCACATCGCCGGGTTTGGCCAGCGTCGGGTAGTCCTGGTCGGTGATCTCGCGCAGCGCCTGCTGCATGTTCGCGAGCTGCCGCTTGGCATCGATCAGGGCGGCGGCCGCGGCATCATGGGCGGCCTGGGTTTCTTTCACGTTGGTGATGGGAATCAGGCCCACGTCGTAGCGTTTGTTGTCCTGATCGAGCTGCAGACTGTCCGCGTTGAGGGCGGCCTGATCCGCATCGACCACATCCTGCGCCGCCAGCACGTTGAAGTACGCCGTCGCGACGCGCTGGATGAGATTCTCCTGCGCCGTCTTATAGTCCGCTTCGGCCTGCGCGACCTGCTTGTGCGCCCGGCTCAGGGTCTTCCAGTTCGCCCAGGAGAAGACACTCTGCTGCAATTGCAGATTGTACTGGCGTTCGTCGGTGTAACTGGTGGAGTTGAACGGCAGCGCCTCCAGCGCCCCGGGATCGACCGCGGAAGGGAACGGTTCCACGGAATTCGTAACCTGCTTGGCACGCGAGATCGCCCAGTTGCCCGAGACCTGCGGCAGCAGGGCCGCGAGCGCCTGCGGCGAATTTTCGCGCGCCGCCATGCGGGTGGCATCCGCCGCATGAATCTGGGGATCGAACCGCACGGCATCGTCGTAGACCTGGACCAGGTCATTGGCCCGCGCTACCCCCACGAGGGCCAGCGAGACCCACGCAGCGACGATTGCATGCCTCATAGCCATCTCTTTTCCCTTTTCTGTCAGCGTGTTACGCCGAACGTCTTTGGTGTTGTACTTCACTATATCAGGTGCCGAACCTGTTGAACAGGCACCCTGGCCGCGGGCCTCACAGCTCATCTAGAGTGGTTTCGGCTTCTCAGGTTCAGTAGGTGCCGACGCCGGGATCCACGTCTTGCGCCCAGGCGTGGATGCCGCCGGTCAGATTGGCGACCTGGCTGAAGCCGTTCTGCTGGAGAAAATGCGCCACCTTCAGGCTGCGCACGCCGCCATGGCACATGACGACGATGTCGCGGTCGCGGGGCAGCTCGGTGAGCCGCTGAGGAATTTCCCTCATCGGGATATCCAGCGTACCCGGCAGCCGGGCGGCCTCGCGTTCCCAGCTCTCACGCACGTCCAGCACCAGCGGCGGCTGGGGTGACTCCAGCAGGAGTTTCAGCGCCGCGGGTCTGATTTCGGGAATGTCTTGCGCGCTCGCCATGGCGTGGCCTTTTAGAATATGAAGCTTTCGGCGCGGCGGGCATTGAGCAGCGGATCAATGCAGGTCTCGAACAGCACGGTGCGCTCCCATTCCGTGTCGCCCATGCGCCGCAGCAGCCGGGCTTCCTGGACCGGGGGCTCGCCCACGACCACGAACATGCGGCCGCCGTGGGTCAGGAGGGTGCGGAAGCGCTCATCGGGCAACGGCATCGCGCAGGTCAGCACGACCACCTCGTACAGCCCGGCAAACGGGCTGCCGGCGGCGCGGGCGGCCGGCGAGGCGACCTGGTCCGAGGCGGCATCGGCGGTGATCACTTCAACGTTGCGGATCCCCGCGGCGCGCAGATTCGCACGCGCCAGGTCGGCCAGGTCCGGATACAGCTCGACGCTGCGGACGCTGGCGGCATTCACCGCCAGGCAGGCCGTGAAGAATCCGGTACCGGTGCCTACTTCCAGAATTCGCTCAGTGCCCTGCAGGTCAAGCGCCTGGAGCATCTTGCCGACGAAGCTCGGACGCAGCATGTGCTGGCCATGCGGCAATGGAATTTCGGTATCCGCGAATGCCAGGTATTTGACGTTCTCCGGTACGAACAGCTCCCGAGGGACCTTGCGCAATGTCGTCAGGACACGTTCGTCCAGAACATCCACAGCACGCACCTGCTGTTCAATCATTTGTTCCCGGGCCAGTTCGATCTGCATGTGTCGTTCAACTCCGTGAGTGGGCCATTATGTCATCCGGCAAATCGGATGCATATGGTGAATGCCTGAGGCGCCGCGATAATCCTGCGCTATGCTGGCCTCGCGGACTATAAGGGACGCGCGCGCGAGAAAACCAACTCACCGTGCCACGCTCCAAAAGACTAGGGGAAACATGACCATCGTCGGTCTTGCGTGTGTATTACTTGGCCTGATCGCAGGCCTGCTGGCGGTGCTGTACCTCCTGCAGCGGCGGGCCCTGCAGGCCGTCGATGATGTGTCACAGCAGGTGCAGCGCATTGCGATCGGCGGCCGCATCGGCGGTCGCGTGGAGGTCCCTTCCGATGGCGCCGAAGTGTCGTTGCTGTCGACGGCGATCAATCATCTGCTGACGCGCGTGGCGAACGGTGCCGAACGTGATCGCGGCACGCCGCGGCTGTTCGCTGAACTGGGTGATCGGATCCACGAGGCGGTACTGGTTCATCGCGAAACCATCCTGCATGCCAACCGGCAGTTCGCGAGCCTGATGGGCGTCGAGCGCTCCGCGCTCGTCGGCCGCAAGCTCGGTGACCTGGTGCCACCGGGCTACAGCGAACTGGTCAACGAGAACATCGCGCATCGTCTCGCCGGTGAACCCGCCGCCGAGCGCTACGAGATCGAAATGGCCGGCCTGACCGGCCAGATCACGCGGCTGGAAATCAATTCCACGGTGATTGATTACGACGGCGCTCCGGCGCTGCTCGTCACCGGCGTGGAAATCATCCCCACGCAGACCGTGCAGACGCTGCGCGGCCTGACGGCCGAGGACGAAGAGCGGGCGCGACGCGACTCGCGCCGGGCCCGCGCACTCGAGTCACTCAGTGACGCGGTCGTCACCACCAACGAATCCGGCGTCATCGATTTCATGAATTCCGCGGCCGCCACGCTGACCGGCACCAACGCGGATTTCGCCGTCGGCAAGTCGCTGGCCGAAATCGTCGAACTGGTTGAAGACGAGGACGCCACGGCAACGCGTGCCACCGGCACCCACAAGACGCTCTCCACCGGTGAGTACCCCGCGCTCAACAACACCCGGCGTGCGCTGCTGCTGTCCCATCGCAGCGGCGCGGAGAGCGCCGTCGAGGTGTCGACCGCACCAATCCGCTCCACCGACCTGGACATCACCGGCACCGTGCTGCTGTTGCGCGACGTGACCGAACAGCGCGGCATCACGCGCCAGATGTCGTACCAGGCGACGCACGATGCACTGACCGGCCTCATCAACCGCGGCGAGTTCGAGCGGCGCGTGACGGATGCCATCGAAAGCGGCCACCGCGGCGATGGACACCATGTGCTGTTGTACCTCGATCTTGACCGCTTCAAGCTCGTCAATGACACCAGCGGCCACCTGGCCGGCGACAGCATGCTGCGCGAAGTGGCGAAGCTGCTGCGCGATGCCATTCGCGACAGCGACACGGTGGGACGGCTGGGCGGCGATGAGTTCGGCATGCTGCTGGTGGGTTGCCCGTTGGAGAAGGCGCGGCAGATCGCCGATGACGTCTGTCGCAACGTGAGCGACTATCGGTTCATCTGGAAGGACAAGCTGTTCAACATCGGCGTGTCGGTGGGACTGGTGGAGATCTCGCGCGAAAGCGGTACGATTGAGGATCTGCTGTCGGCCGCGGATGCCGCCTGCTATGTCGCCAAGAAGGAAGGCGCCGGACGCGTCGCGGTGTACTCGGCGCGCGATGAAGCCCGCGCGCGTCAGACCGGGGAGATCCAGTGGCTGCATCGGCTGCAGACCGCGCTCAAGGAAAACCGCTTCCAGCTCTATCAGCAGACCATCGTCCCGGCCTACGTCGATGATGGCACCGGACCGCGCATGGAGGTGCTGGTGCGCCTGACGGACGAATTCGGCAACGAGGTCCTGCCGGCGGAATTCATGCGTGCGGCGGAGCGGCACAAGCTGATGCGGCTGGTGGATCGGTGGGTGGTGCAGACCACCTTCACCGCAGTCGGTCGTGGCGTGATCCAATTGACGGACCGTCACACCATCGCGATCAACATCTCGGCACAGACGCTCGGTGATCCGCAGTTCCTGGAGTTCGTCGTGGAATGCCTCGATCGCACCGGCGCTCTGCCGACCCAGATCTGCTTTGAGATCAGCGAGGCGGCGGTCATTGCCAACCCCGAGCATGCGCGCCGTTTTGTCGGGGTGCTGCACGGCATGGGGTGCCAGTTCGCGATCGATGACTTCGGCTCCGGCGTCGCCTCGTTCTCCAATCTGCGCAACCTGCCGATCGATTACCTGAAGATCGATGGCTCCCTCACCCAGAACCTGGCGAAGGACACCGTCAACCAGGCGATGGTGACCGCCATGATCAAACTCGCGCGCTCCTTGAAGTTCAAGGTCATCGCCGAGCAGGTCGAGGAAGCTTCTGCAGCAGAGGTGGTGCGCCGCATCGGCGTCGACTTCCTCCAAGGTTATGCCATCGGCAGGCCCAAGCCCCTGCCAATCGCCGCCTGACGGCGTTTTTTGCTGCAGCGCTTTGCTGCGGGTTACAAACTGTTTGCCCTGTTAAGCGGAACGCAACACCGCTTTTCTGTCCCGTTGCGGGCACCGACAGGTGGGAGTATAAAAAACCAAAGGAGTACCAAACAGCCATGCAGCTCGCCCGACTTTGGCGTCAGCACAAGGAAGCCGGCTGTCCGTCCGAACTGGTGGGTGTGCAGATTGCCGGCACCGAAGCGCGTGAGCTGGATGAGGAGATCACCTCCTGCGTCAGCGCGCTGTTGAGCCACACACTGACCGTCGATGAACGCATTGAGCGTCGCCTGGTCGAGGTTCGTGCCGACCTCACCCGCCGGCAGTTGCGGTCCGAGCCGCCGGTCGCCCAGTACTGTGCCCGGCTCAATGAACTGGTAAGCGCCGTACTCACCCGCGACAAGATCGGCCATTCTTAGAAGGACCGAGCTCTAAGGTCGCTGCGGCAGTCCCTGAAAGCGCGGCAACGCCGCATCAAACCGATCCCAGGCGAGCGCATCCTTCACGTAGATCACGCTCTCCGGACTGATCCGGTTCGGGTCATCCAGTGAGCCTGCCTGCACCATCACGACTTCTCCCGGCAGTGTGCCCGAGGTGTAGAGCCGTCCGCCGCATTCCGCGCAGAAGTGGCGCACCACATCGCCACCGGAGGCTCCCTTGGAGGTGTACGTTTTCGGGGTGCCGTGTTTGATCTGCAGTTGATCGCGATGCACACCGACGATCGTGGTGTGGCCCGTTCCGGTCGCCTTCTGGCAATCCCTGCAGCAGCACTGGCTGACGAACAGTGCCGGGCCCCGCAGCGTGTAGCGGATCGCGCCACACAGACAGCCTCCGTCCATCAACCCGTGCAGGTCCTGCATCTGCGGAGGCTCCCTTACGTCCGTATGCGTGACTGGCACTCCGCCAGCAGTTCGCTCACCTGGTGCTTGCCCAGTTCAGTCAGGGGATAAGGTTCGGTCGCTCCGCGTTTCACTGCCGGTGACCCCTGGTCCCAAAGTTCCACGCAGCGTTTGCGGATGCTCTCCAGCCGCGGGTCCTTGATATGCACCGCTTTGAAATAGGTCCATTCACGGCTGCCCGTCGTGCCGTTGAGGAGCGACGTCAGCACGGCGGCGACCTCGGTCGCCGAATGCCGCACGGGCCGCCGGTTGATGCGCCACAGGCCGTAAGCCATGGCGGCGATCACGACCCAGATGAGGATGGTCACCATGCGGTGCTGCTCACAGCAGCGGCACCAGCAGCAGGGCCACGATATTGATGATCTTGATCAGCGGATTGATGGCGGGGCCGGCGGTGTCCTTGTAGGGATCGCCGACGGTATCGCCCGTGACCGCGGCCTTGTGGGCATCAGATCCCTTGCCGCCGAAATTGCCTTCCTCGATGTACTTCTTGGCGTTGTCCCAGGCGCCACCACCTGTGCACATCGAGATGGCCACGAACAGGCCGGTCACGATGGTGCCGATGAGGAGTCCGCCCAGCGCGCGGATGCCGGCGCCAGACCCAAGCGCGAGGTTCATCAGCACCACGAGCACGACCGGTACCAGGATCGGCAGCAGCGAGGGAATGATCATTTCCTTGATGGCCGAGCGGGTCAGCAGATCCACCGCCCGGGAGTAGTCCGGCTTTGCCGTGCCTTCCATGATGCCGGGTATGGTGCGGAACTGGCGCCGCACTTCCTCGACCACGGAGCCCGCGGCACGACCCACGGCCTCCATGGCCATGGCGCCGAACAGGAACGGCACCATGCCGCCGATGAACAGGCCGATGATGACCGCGGGATCGGACAACGAGAACTCCACCGACTTGCCGGCGGCCGCGAGATTGTGGGTGTAGTCGGCAAACAGCACCAGCGCGGCGAGACCCGCCGAGCCGATGGCGTAGCCCTTGGTGACCGCCTTGGTGGTATTGCCCACCGCATCCAGCGGATCGGTGATGTCACGCACCTGCTTGGGCAGGCCGGCCATTTCGGCAATGCCACCGGCGTTGTCGGTGATCGGACCATAGGCGTCCAGCGCCACGATCATGCCGGTCATGGAGAGCATGGCCGTCGCCGCGATCGCGATGCCGTACAGTCCGGCAAAGGAAAATGCCGCCCAGATCGCGATGCACACGGCCAGCACCGGCAGTGCCGTCGACTTCATCGACACGCCCAGGCCCGCGATGATGTTGGTGGCATGACCGGTCTGCGACGCCGCCGCCACTTTGCGCACCGGGCTGTACTCGGTCGAGGTGTAGTACTCGGTGATGACGATCAGCGCCGCGGTCAGCGCCAGGCCGACGATCGTGCACGCAAACAACGAACTGGCCTGCGTGGGCATCAGACTGCGCGTAATGAAGTAGAACGCGACACCTGAAAGCAGTGCCGAGACGATCACGCCCTTGTACAGCGCGTTCATGATCTTGCCGCCGCTGACGCGAACGAAGAAAGTACCGATGATGGAGGCGACAATGGAGGCCGCGCCCAACGCCAGGGGGTAGACCGGACCATTGGCGCCCGCCTCGGGCATGGTCAGGCCGCCGAGCAGCATGGTGGCGACGATCGTGACCGCATAGGTCTCGAACAGGTCGGCAGCCATGCCGGCGCAGTCACCGACATTGTCACCGACGTTGTCGGCGATGACCGCGGGGTTGCGCGGATCATCCTCCGGAATGCCGGCTTCGACCTTGCCGACCAGGTCCGCCCCGACATCGGCGCCCTTGGTGAAGATGCCGCCGCCGAGCCGCGCGAAGATGGAGATCAGGGAGCCGCCGAAGGCGAGGCCCACCAGGGCATGCAGTGCGCCGGCCTGATGCAGGTGCGGCAGCAGCACGGCGTAGTAGCCGGCAACGCCCAGCAGCGCGAGCCCGACCACCAGCATGCCGGTGATGGCGCCACCGCGGAACGCGACGGACAGTGCCGCGTTGAGACCCTGGGTCGCCGCCTGTGCCGTGCGCACGTTGGCGCGCACCGAGATGTTCATGCCGATGAAGCCGGTGGCGCCCGACAGCAGCGCGCCGATCGCAAAGCCAATCGCGGTCCACATGTCAAGCGCGAACCAGAGCACCGCGAATAGAACGACGCCGACAATCAGAATCATCGAATACTGGCGGTTAAGGTACGCACGCGCGCCGATCTGGATCGCCGCGGCGATCTCCTGCATCCGCTCATTGCCGGTCGGCAACTTCAGGATCGACACCACCGAAACCACGCCGTACAGCACGGCCAGCACACCGGCTGCAATCGCCACCCACAACCAACTCGCGGCATCCATCAGCAAATCCCCCACAGATCCGAATCCTAAACTTGTTATTGAGGCCAGGGCTTGAGGCCCCGGGCAGCCGAAAACTTATATCACACAGGCACGCGGGCGGGCTGGCCTCCGCGGTGCGATCCGCAGGTCAGCCAACCTCGGCCGTCAGATTTTGAATTCGGTTTTGAGCTTGCGCCGCACCGGGACGCCCTTGATCCGGACATAGTCCGGCAGTCCGTCCCGGTACGGGGGATAGGCCTCGCCGGCGATCAGCGGTTCCAGGTACCTGCGACAGGCCGCCGTGATCCCGAAGCCATCGGCGGTGATGAAGTCGCGGGGGATCTTCTTTTCCTTGTTGGCGACCTCGGCCAGCGGCACATGGCCGATGACCCATTTGTAGGGTCTTGCGGACTTGCGCACGATGGTGGGCATCACGGCGTTCAGGCCCTTGACTGCCAGCTCCACGGCGGCCTTGCCGCAGGCATAAGCCTGCTCGACATCGGTCCGGGAAGCAATATGGCGCGCGGCGCGCTGCAGATAGTCGGCCACCGCCCAGTGGTACTTGTAGCCGTGGGCCTCGCGAACCATGTTCGCCACGACCGGGCCGACGCCACCGAGCTGGGCATGCCCGAACGCATCCTTGGTTCCCGCCTCAGCCAGGAACCGGCCATCCGGGTAGGCGGCGCCTTCCGATACCACCACCACGCAGTAGCCGTAGTTCTCGACGCTGAATTTGACCTTGGCGAGGAACGCCGCCTGCTCGAAGGGGATTTCCGGGAACAGGATGATATGGGGCGGCTCCCCGGGTTTGCGGCCGGCAAGTCCACCCGCGGCGGCGATCCAGCCGGCGTGGCGGCCCATCACCTCCAGTACGAACACCTTGGTCGATGTCCGCGCCATCGAGGCCACATCCAGCGCGGCCTCGAGCGTGGAAACGGCGATGTACTTCGCCACCGAGCCGAACCCCGGGCAGCAATCCGTGTGCGGCAGGTCGTTGTCGACCGTCTTGGGGACACCAACGCAGGTGACCGGATACCCCAGCGACTGCGACAGCTGCGACACCTTGAGGGCGGTGTCCATGGAGTCGTTGCCACCGTTGTAGAAGAAGTAACCGATGTCGTGGGCGCGGAACACCTCGATCAGGCGTTCGTACTCCGCCCGGTTCTGTTCCAGGCTCTTGAGTTTGAAACGCGCCGAGCCGAAGGCTCCCGCGGGCGTGTGCTTGAGAGCACTGATCGTCTGGCGAGTTTCCTTGCTGGTGTCGATGAGGTCCTCGGTCAGCGCACCGATGATGCCGTGGCGGCCGGCATAGACCCTGCCGATGTGGCGGGGGTACTTGCGGGCCGTTTCGATCACCCCGCAGGCCGAGGCATTGATGACCGCCGTCACCCCGCCCGACTGGGCGTAAAAGGCATTGCGTTTGGTGACCGAGGTACTGGTTTTGCGGGTCATTTGAAGTCGCCGTTCACCTGGAATGAAGGCCGACGAGAATAGCCAAAAACCCCTGGTCAGTCTGCCTTTCGGCGCACTTGATTGACCCGGCCGCGCATGGCCGGTAACGTTGCCAGCCACCATAAGTTACGGAAAGATCGGCCCGCAGGCCGACCAGGGGGCCGAATTCATATGCGAATCGTATTATTGGGACCGCCGGGCTCGGGCAAGGGCACGCAGTCGCAGCGCTTGATCCGCAGTCACGGCATTCCGCAGATTTCAACCGGCGACCTGCTGCGCGCGGCCGTGACCGCGCAGAGCCGGCTGGGCGTTGCCGCGAAATCGGCAATGGATGCCGGCAAGCTGGTGGATGACCAGATCGTACTGGGGATGATCCAGGAACGTCTGGCGCTGCCTGATGCGGCCAATGGATTCATCCTGGATGGCTTTCCGCGCAATCTGTCGCAGGCGGCCGCGCTCGAGGATCTGTTGAAGCAGCTTGACCAGCCGCTGGATGTCGTGGTTCTGATGCAGGTCAACAACGATGAGCTGGTGCGCCGCATTGCGGGCCGCCGCACCTGCCGCAACTGCGGTCGGGTGTTCAATGTGTTCACCTCACCCCCGGCGCCGGGGGAGACCTGTCCGCAGACCGGTGGGGAGCATGACCTGTTCCAGCGGCCCGATGACAACGAGACCACGGTCGCCGAGCGCCTGAAGGTTTATGACGAGAAGACCCGGCCACTGGCGCAGTTCTACGATGAGCGCGGACTGCTGCAGCGGATCGATGCCGAAGGGGAACTGGACGAAGTCACCGCACGCCTCGAGGCCGTGCTCACCGCTGTCGTACGCGTGAAGCCCGCCGCCAGGCCGGCCCGCAAGTCGCCGGCCAGATCGGCAGTGGTCAAAGCGGCGCCGAAGAAGCAGGCGCCCAGGAAGCAGGCGCCGAAAAAGGCTCCGAAGAAGGCCCGGAAGAAGCCGGTCCCCACCAGGAAGGCGGCGAAGCAGTCGAGCCTGCAGTCAACGCTGAAATCGGCGCTGTCTTCGGCCCTCAAGTCGGCGCGCAAGCTGGTCAAGCAGGCCGGCAAATCAGCGCAGCAGGCGGCCAAGAAAGCAGCGAGGAAACCAACTCCGCGCAAGGGCGCCGCCCGGCGGGTGGTGGCGAAGGCGAAGCGGCAGGTCGGCCGTGCGAAGGCCAAGGTTAGCCGCAAGCCGCCGGTGCGCAAAAAGACAGTGGCGAGGAGGGCGGCGCGCAAGGCACGGCGCCATCGCTAGCGGCAGACGCGTCAGTTCCGGCGCGTGAGCTGGGCGACGGCGCTGACCAGTTCCTCGCCGTCGGCAGGCCGGGTCAGATGCATCTGGAACCCGGCGTCGTGAGCGCTGACGGCATCCTCGGGGCGCGCAAAATCCGTGAGGGCGATGGCCGGCAGTTCCTGGGCGCTCAGTTTGGCGCGCACGGCGCGGATCAGGTCGTAGCCATTGCGGCCCGGCATCGTCAGGTCCGCGACCAGGACATCCGCATGAAACGTGCGCAGCGCCTCCAGGGCTGAATCCGCGCTGGTGGCGGTGGCCACCAGTGCGCGGGCGCTGCTCAGGTTCTGGCGTGAGCGCTCGAGCGTCTCCTGGTCGTCATCGACCAGCAGCACGCGCAGGCCGTGCAGATCGGCGCTTTCCAGGGCCACGACATCGGCCACCGGCTCATGGGGCGCGAGGCGTGGCAGCAGGGCGTAGAACGTGGCGCCATGACCTTCGCCGGCACTGGTCGCCCAGACCCTGCCGCCGTGCAGTTCGAGCACCTGTTTGACGATGACGAGGCCCAGACCCAGACCGGGCGGGCCGCGCCGCGGCCCCTCATTGCGGCCGAAGCGGTCGAAGATCAGGTTCAATGCGCTGGGACTGAGGCCGATGCCGCTGTCGGTGACTTTGACTTCCCAGTTGCCCTGCACGCGCGCCAGCGTCGTGGTGATGAGGCCGCCGCGCTGCGTGAATTTGACGGCGTTGTTCAGCAGATTCCAGATCACCTGTTGCAGACGCTGGCGATCACCGAACACCAGGCAGGCCTGGGAGGGGAGATTCTTTTCCATTCTGACGCCCTTGGCGTCGGACGTGGGTTGCATGATCTCGAGCGCGGCTTCCACGATCTGCGCGAGGTCGGTCTCCTCCGGGTCCAGGCGCAGCCTGCCGCTCAGCAGCCCGCTCATGTCGATCAGGTCATCGACCAGCTGGGCGAGCATGCGCACATTGCGATCGATGGTCTGGCCGCCACGCTGCACGTCCTCCGGCGCCAGGCGGCCGGATTCCAGCAGCCGCGACCAGCCGAGAATGGCATGCAGCGGGGCACGCAGCTCGTGTCCCAACGTGGACAGGAACTCATCCTTGAGTTTGCTGACGCGCTCGGCTTCCGTGCGCAGTGCGCGCTCATCCGCGAGACGCAGGCGCAGATCTTCGGGTTCTTGACCGCCGGTGCCGTCCATCGGTGCCATCATAACGCCGCCAGCAGTCGCTCACCGATGACTTCGCGCCGCCAACCGGAGAGGATGGCGCCGTCCTGGCGGCCATCGGCAAGCTGTTCGAGGTCGCGCCGGGTCGCCAGGATTTCCGGTGACAGATTAAGTTCCGTTGCCACGGCCTGATGCAGGGTGGAGAGCCTCTTGACCAGTGCGGTCTTCTGCGGGTCGGGCGCGCCGCGCGGGTTGAGGCGCGGCAGCACCAAGGGCATCGCGGATGCACTGATCACCCCGAGGATTTCGTTGCCGTTGTGCTTGATGAAGCCGGGCTGGATGTCGGGGATGGCGGCCAGCTCCTCGAGGGTCCGCGGTACCCTGATCACGATATCCCGCAGTACCGCATCATCAAGGATCCAGCCGCGCGGGCGATTGCGCTCATCGGCGCGGCGCTCGCGCCATGCCGCCAGCGACTGCGCCAGGCGCGAACGGTCCGCGTCCAGGCCCTTGAGCGAGCGCACGCGCAGCCAGGCTTCCTCCGGGTCGACGCTGTAGCCGCCCGGATCCTGCAATGCTGCCAGTTCCTCTTCCAGCCAGGACATGCGGCCCAGCCGGGTCAGCTCGGCGACCAGGTGCTCGCGCACCGGCAGCAGGTAACGCACGTCATCCAGCGCGTAATCGATCTGCTCGGTGGACAGCGGCCGCCGCGACCAGTCGGTCCGGGTATGAGCCTTGCTCAGTTCGCGGCCCGTCACGCGTCGCACCAGCTCGGCATAACCGATCTGCGCCGGCATGCCCGTGAGCGCCGCAGCGATCTGCGTATCGAACACCGGCAGCACCAATCCCACCGCCGGCAGCAGCACCTCGATGTCCTGGCGGCACGCGTGCATCACCTTCTCGGACGCTGCACTCCCCAAAGCGGCGCGCAATGGTCCCAGATCGGTGAGGGCCAGAGGGTCCACGCACAGCGCATCGTGCGCGTCCGCGATCTGCAACAGGCACAGCTCCGCCCGGTAGGTTCGCTCACGCAGGAACTCGGTGTCGAGCGCGATGGCCGGGGCTCGCTCCAGGCGTACGGCGAGCCCTTCGAGGGCTTCCCGGTCGGTGATCATCATCGGATTTTCTCTGTTAATGTGCGCATTATGCGAGTCATTTGCCGGGCCCGGAAGCCATGACCGAGCTGGTGCGGCTGTACGGACAGATTGCCATCCTGCGCAAAGGCCCCCAGGATGTTCCCGCGGTCGGACTGCTGCTGTTGCTGACCGGGATCGCGTACTTCGTGGTCAACGTCCTGATGGTGCTGCTGCTGCCGGTGCTCACGGGCCCCTGGCTGCGGGCGTTGCTGCTGGACGTGACCTTTACGGTCGCATGGTACTGGACGCTGCTGCGCCTGACGGGACGCGGCGAGCGTTTCGTGCAGACCGCCTCGGCGATACTGGGTTATCGCACGGTTCTGACACCGTTGTCGCTGTCATCTGAATGGCTGGTGCGGCTGCTGGGCGACAACGAGACCTGGCAGCTGCCGGTCAGTGTGGTGTACATCGTCGTGGTGGTGTGGATGATCGCGGCCAGCGGCCGGGTGCTGCATGCGGCGCTGGAGTGGCCCATGGCGGCATGTGTGGCCCTGGTCATCCTCGAGTTGCTCGCGAGCTGGATGCTGATGTTCAACCTGCTGCCGGGACTTCGCTAAAAACTCAACGATCAATTGATGAGTGACTGATGCACGTACATATCCTCGGGATCTGCGGGACTTTCATGGGCGGGATCGCCGCCATTGCCAAGGCCGCCGGGCACAAGGTCACCGGTTCGGACCGCAATGTCTATCCGCCGATGAGCACGCAGTTGCGGGCGCTGGGTATAGAGCTGGTCGAAGGCTTCGAGGCCCAGCAGCTGGACCGGGCACCCGATGTGGTGGTGGTCGGCAACGTCATGACGCGTGGCGTCCCGGTCATCGAGGCGCTGCTCGATCGCGGCCTGCCGTATGCCTCGGGACCGGAGTGGCTGGCGCGCGAAGTGCTCAAGGATCGCTGGGTCATTGCAATCGCCGGCACCCACGGCAAGACGACCACGACCTCGCTTACGACCTGGATCCTGGAATACGCAGGCCTGTCGCCGGGGTTCCTGATCGGCGGCGTGCCCGCCAATTTCAACACCAGCGCGCGCCTGGGAATGGCGCCGTTCTTTGTCATCGAGGCCGACGAGTACGACACGGCGTTCTTCGACAAACGCGCGAAGTTCGTCCACTACCATCCGCGCACCCTGGTGCTCAACAACCTCGAATTCGATCACGCGGACATCTATCCGGACGTGGCCGCCATCCAGCGGCAGTTCCATCACCTGGTCCGCACCGTGCCCGGCTCCGGAAGCATCATCTGGAATGCCGCTGATGAGCGTCTCGCGCAGACCCTGAAGATGGGCTGCTGGACGCCGCTGCAGGGGTTCTCGGCGGCCGCGGGGACCGAGGCGCGATGGCATTCGGGCGCCGCCGGCGCTGCCGACTATTCGCGGTTCGAAGTGCTGGAGTCCGGCGCATCCCGCGGCACGGTCGAGTGGGATCTCATGGGCGCACACAACATGGCGAATGGCCTCGCGGCCATCGCCGCCGCGCACCACGCCGGCGTGCCGGTGGCCACGGCGATCGAGGCGCTGCGCAGTTTCAAAGGCATCGCCCGGCGTATGCAGCTGCGCGGTGAAGTGCACGGCATCCGCGTCTACGATGATTTCGCGCATCATCCGACGGCCATCGCCACGACCGTGGATGGGCTGCGGCGCCGGGTCGGTACCGGGCGCATCCTGGCAGTGCTCGAGATGCGCTCCAATACCATGCGCATGGGCGTGCACAACGAACTCATCGCACCCGCGCTCGCCGCGGCCGACGAGGTGTTCATGTTCACGCCGCCGGACCTGGGCTGGGACACGGCGCCGCTGATGCGTGAGCTCGGGGCGCGCGGCCACGCCATCGCGGCCGTCGATGCCATGGCAGCCGCCGTTGCGCAGCAGGCAGCCGCGGGCGACAGCGTGCTCGTCATGAGCAACGGCGGCTTCGGCGGCGTGCACGAGAAACTGCTGACGGCGCTGCGGCAGCGCTTTGCCCATGACGCAACCAGCGGCCCCTGATTCGCAGGCAGCCGAGCTGCCGCTGTTTCCGCTGCACACCGTGCTCTTGCCCGGAGGTCCGCTGCAGCTGCAGATCTTTGAACCGCGCTACGTCGACATGGTCGGGCGGTGCATGCGCACCGGTACGCCCTTCGGTGTGGTGCGGATCATCGAGGGGTCGGAGGCCGGCACGGTGAGCGATACGGCAGCAACCGGCACCAGCGCGCGCATCATCGATTTCCACAGCCTCTCGAACGGCCTGCTGGGGCTGCTGTGCCTGGGCGATCGCGTGTTCCGGTTGCGCTCGCGTCGCAGCCAGGCGGACGGTTTGGTCATGGGCAAGGTGACCTGGCAGGCGCCGCGCGCAAGCGTGCCCGTGGCGCCGCAGTTCGCCGATCTGGTCGCGGCGCTGCGTGAGGTGCTGCCGCGGCTGCCGCCGACGTATGCGCACATTCCACGCAACTTCGAGGATGCCGAATGGGTGAGCTACCGGTTGCTCGAACTGCTGCCGCTGACGGCCGAGCAGCGCCAGCACAGCCTGGAAGCCCACGACCCGGTCGAGCGCCTGGAGTGGTTGGCGCCGATGCTGCCTACGACCTAGCGGCCCGCGCACCGTAGAACCGCTGCAGGGCGAAGCCCACCAGCACCGTCCACGCACACACGAGCCAGCCGACCACGCCGTCGAAGCGGCTGAGCAGGCCGTGCAGCGGATTGGCCGGATCCGCGATGGAGGTCTCGCGCACGAAGGTGATGACCCATACCCAACCCGCATGCAGCCCCAGGCTCGCGGCGATGTTGCCGGTATGCATGCGCACCGTGGCGAGCACCACGCCGACGGCGAACAGGCAGATATAGGCATCGCTCACATCCAGCGGCCGCGCAAAGGCGCCGAATGAACCCGCGAGCATGTCCAGACCGCTGCGCCAGCTGATCTGGCTTTCCGGAATATGGTACGAGCTGACGAAGTGCGTGAGGGCATAGACCAGGGACGTCAGGATCGTCGCGGTCATGGCACCCGACTCGCGCGCGATTCCGGTCCACATGGCACCGCGCAGGAAGGTCTCCTCGATGAGCGCCACCGCAATGCCGCGCAGCAGTCCTTGCGCGGCGAGCTTGCCGATAGTTGCCGCGCTGAGCGCTACGCCCGGGCGCAGCAGCCGCAGGTGCAGGATGAGCATCAACGCGATGATGAGGCCCATGAGCACGACGCCGATCACGAACGCGATGCCGGCCTCGCGCATGAACCGCTGCGGCGGCAGGCCGTACCCGAGGCTGTTGCGGTCGGCGAGCCGCAGGCGCCGCGCCACCAGGAAGAAGCCGACCGCGAGCGTGACCATGCCGAGGCGGTCGGCCACCCGGTGGAACGGAAAGCCGAATGTGGGATGCAGCAGTTGCCATACGGGATAGGTAACGCCCGCCATGACGGCGAGCGCCAACACCAGCAATCCGACGAACCAGGCGAATGAGCGCATATCGTCGCGATTGCACCAGATTTGCGGCTGTCCTGCCGCAGCAATTGTCCTTGAGAATCCTCGTCACCCCAAGCTTACCGGATGGTTCCGATGGATCTTGCCGCCGCCAAAGCCACCTTGAAGTCCCTGGTCGAAGGTGTCGATCCCGTGACCGGGTACCCGATGCCCAAGTCGATGGTGCTGCACCATGCGGTGGTGATCCGCGCGCTGCTGTGCGCGCTCGCCGTCCTGGAAGCGGATGCGGCGCGTATGCGGCGGCGGGCACGACTGCCCCGCAACACCGGTCGACCCTGGCGGCCGGCGGACGACGAGCAGGTCACGGCGGCGTATCACAACGGGGAGCCGCTGCAGCAGATCGCCGCCGATCATCATCGCAGCCTCGCGAGCGTCGAATCGCGCCTGGAGCGCCTGGGCGTGCTGGCCCCCGAGCAGCGCGTCACGCGCGACCGCTATGTGACTGCGGCAGGTGCGGCGCCGCGGCGCGACGTGCGCAGGCAGTAACCCAAGCCTGTTGCTATCCTCGCGGCGACATGAGAGTGCTTTTTGTACCGGTCTCCGCGCCGCGCGGTTTCGGCGAATATGCGCGCGCGCGGGAAATTGCGCGTGCGGTGCAGACGCGCTGGCCCGATGCGCAGCTGCATTTCATATTGAGTGCGCAGGCTGCCTACGCGGCGGATTGTCCGTTCCCGGCGACCCTGCTGCCCGGGTCCGCCACGTTGCACACACCGCAGGTCGTGGCGCTGCTGAAGTCGTTCCAGCCGCACCTGGTGATCTTTGACAATGCGGGCCGCACGGCGCAGATCCGGGCCGCGCGCGCCGCCGGCGCCCGCGTCGTTTACGTCAGTTCCCGACGCCGCCAACGCCGCAAGGCCTTTCGCCTGGGCTGGATGCGGTTGCTCAGCGAGCACTGGATTGCGTATCCGAGCTTCATCGCCGGGGATCTTGGCCGGTGGGAAAAACTGAAGCTGCGGATGCTCGGGCGACCGCAGGTGCGCTTCCTGGACACCGTCCTGCCCGCCTTCACCGCGGTGGCGCCGGTGACCGGCGGTGACTTCGTGCTGGTGGTGCCCGGTGGCGGCACGGCGCACCCCGGCGCGCGCGCTGCGCCACAGATCATGAGCGAGGCGGCTGCAGGCCTGGCGCGACGCGGAATCCGCACGGTGCTGGCAGCGGTGGCGGACACGGACGCGGCCACCGGCGAGGCGGCACTGCTGACCCGTCTGCCGCAGTTGCCGCAGCCGCAGCTGATCGATCTGCTGCGGCGTGCGCGCATCGTCGTCAGCAATGGCGGCGATACCTTGTTGCAGGCACTGGCCTGCGGCTGTGCCTGCGTCGCGGTGCCCATCGCTCATGACCAGGCGGCACGCATCGCGCGCTGTCGCGAACTGGGGCTGATCAGGGAGTCGCCACTGCTCGCGGCTGCCATCGTTGATGCCGTGGCGGCATTGGATCAGGACGCGCAACAGCGGCAGTCGCTGATTGCGCGTGGGCAGGCCGCGGGCATCAAGGATGCCATGCCGCAGATCCTGGAATGGCTCACCGCACTGCTGGCACAGGAGACGCGCCCGTGAGCCGCACGGTATTCCTCGACACCGTGAGCCCGCTGCCCTATGACTCGCGCTCATTCGGCGAGCGCGCAGTGCAGGGCACGGAGGCGAGCGTCATGCGCATCGCCGATGCCATCGGCGCGTGGGTGATGCAGCCCAACCGCAGCAGCGCCTGGGAGCGGTATCTGCCGGTGCAGCGTCTGCCGGCGATCGAGCAGGTAGTCGTGATCCGCGACTCGCACGCGCTGGCGCAGGCGCGGGAACTGTTTCCCAACGCGCGGCTGCACCTGTGGCTGCATGACAAGATGCGGCCCGCGACCAAGCGCGGACGGCGCCTGCGCGCCGATGCGCAACTGCTGCGACAGGCCCAGGTATCCATCATCTGCGTTTCGGACACGCATCGGCAGGATGTGCTCAACACTCTGCACTGGGCGGGCATCGCGGGCCTGCCGGTGTGCACGCGCTACAACCCGCTCGATGCGAGCCTGCAACCCGACGGCACGCCCTTCGACGAACGTCAGCTGGTGTTCTTTTCTTCGCCGAACAAGGGGCTGGCCTTTACCCTCGATGCCTTTGGTGCGCTACGCCGGGCGATGCCGGACCTGCGGCTGGTCGTCGGCAATCCCGGCTACAAGGCGGATGCCCTCGCCGCGATTGCGGGCGTGCAGTTCCTGGGACCGCAGCCGCAGCCGCTGATGCACGCCCAGGTACGCCGGTCGTTGTGCGCCTTCCAGCCAAACTTCCGGATACCCGAAACCTTCGGGCTCGTCTATGCGGAGTCGCACGCGCTCGGGACCCCGGTGCTCACCCATGATTTTGGCGCGGCAGCTGAAGTCGTGGCTGATCCGCGGCAGGTCCTGCCGGTCAAAGCGGCCTACCGCTGCTACGAAACCCTGGTCGGGGCGCTGCCGCCACGGTGGCGCCGGCTGCCCGCGCGCCTGGCCGGGGGCCTCGGGCTGTTTGATGCCTACGTGGAACGCATCCGCGAGTGGCGGGCCGGCGGCCGCCCGATCGTGCGTCCGGATCCGCGCTTCGCCCTGGACACCGTTGCGGCTCAGTGGCGCGAACTGCTCGGGGCCTGAGCGGCAGGCGTGGCACCACCCAGAACGGGCGTGGCAATGACCCCCGCGCCTTTGAGCAGCTCCAGCAGTCCGCCCTTGCCGACCACGTGCAGGGCGCCGACCACGATCAGGACGTTATGGTCGGCGTTGAGGTAGGCCTTGATCTGCGGCAGCCAGCGCGCGTTGCGCTCGCTGACCAGGACGCGGTACAGCTCCGGGAACTGCTGGTAAGCGTCGGACAGTTCCGCTGCCAGTTCGGTGTTGTTGCCCGTGCGCCAGGCGCCGAGCATCTGATCGGTATCACTGCCCGTATCCTTGAGATCCGTCAGGGTCAGTTCCAGGAAACGCGCCTGGTCCTCCGGCGAGAGTTGTTCCAGCTGTCCTAGTTCCTGGTCGAGGGTCTCAAGGCCGGCGGTTGGCCGCCCATCCGCCTGCGCCCGGGCGATCAGCTGCTCCTCGACGCCGGAGTCGGGCTGGTAGCCGAGCTGCAGGTACATCAGATCGGTGAGCGTCAGCGCTGCGACCCACGGTCGCAGCTCCGCGAGCTGCTCCAGGGGCAGGCCCAGCGCGGTGGCCTGCGCCAGGACCCGCGCAAAGCGTTCGGGTCCGAGCGCCGTCTGCATAGATTGCCCTTCCGGATACCTGCCGTGTTCGAGCATCCAGGCGGAGACAGTGCCGGTGTCGAGCTTGGCCAGATCCATCTCCATGACCAGTTCTCTCGAATCCGCGTAGGCGCGGGTGAGGGCGCCAGGCAGCTCGCTTTCGCCGGGTTTGAGCAGATGCACCGACTCGGCGAGGTACACCGTATTGCGCGCGCCGTGCAGCGCCCACACCGGGCTCTGGGCCCGTGCGCTCAGGCTGCCGAGGAGGCAGACTGCGAGGAGCCAGTGCCGCATAGGTCCACCCAGTGCAGATCCGTGACGATGCTGCCTTCCGACGTAAGCTCCAGTGTGCGAAAGGCCGGCGGCCGGCCGTCGATGGCGAAGTCCTGCGAATGCGGCAGGAATTGCGCGCAGGTGGAAGGCGTCGCGAGCAGCCGGACACCGCGGCGCAGGCCATCGTACTGCTGGTGCACGTGGCCCCACAGAATGCCGCGTACCGACTGCCCGGCGTCGATGATGCGGAAGAACTCGGCGGCATTGTCGAGGCCGATCAGGTCCAGCCACTCGCTGGACACCGGCACGGGATGATGGTGCAGGCACACCAGTACCGGCGTTGTCGCCGAGGCCAGCGCCTGCTCGAGCATCCGCAGCTGGGCCGGCGCGAGGTGGCCGCCGTCGCGCCCCGGCACGCTCGTGTCCAGCAGCACCACCCGCCAGCCCCCCAGATCGAGGTGACCCGTGGTTTGAAACGGCGGGCGGTCGAGGATCTGTGACAGCGCGGTGGCCTGGTCGTGGTTGCCGGGGATGCAGCACACCGGCACGCCGAGGCCGGCGAACTCGCGGCTGAACACCTCGTAGCCGCGCGGGTCGTCATGCACGATGTCGCCGGTCACCAAGATGGCATCGGGGCTCCAGCCGCCGGCTTGGGTGAGGGTGATCGCCTGCCCCAGTGTCCGCCGCAGCGTCGCCAGGGGCTGCAGACCGCGCAGCAGTGCCGCTTCGTCTCCGGACAGATGCAGGTCGGTAAAGTGCAGCAGGCGCAGCGGCATTGACGCATCGTAGCAGAGCCGGAATCGGCCGCCGGCCGCGATATGTTCCATTGCTGCCCCTGCCGTATCTGGTGGAGAATGCGTACCCCCGCCCGGGGCCTTCCTAAGCGCAGGTCCGTGGGCCTCTGGACCTGTTAACACTCTGATAAGTAAAGAGGAATATTCGACATGGCGATCAAGGTGGGCATCAACGGATATGGCCGCATCGGACGTAACGTGCTGCGCGCGCTGTATGAATCCGGACGCACCAACGAAATCCAGATCGTGGCGATCAACGATCTCGGGGATGCGAACACCAATGCGCACCTGACCCGCTACGACACCGCCCACGGTAAGTTCCCGGGCACCGTTGCGGTGGACGGCGACTCGATGGTGGTCAATGGCGACCGCATCCGGGTGCTGGCGGAGCGCGATCCGGCAAAGCTGCCCTGGGGGCAGTTGGGCGTGGACACGGTGCTGGAGTGCACCGGACTCTTCACCAGCAAGGCCAAGGCCGGTCTGCACATTCAAGGCGGCGCGCGCCGCGTGGTGATTTCGGCGCCGGGGGAAAAGGACGTTGACGCGACGGTCGTCTATGGCGTCAACCACAAGGTGCTCAAGTCCAGCCACACCGTGATTTCAAACGCGTCCTGCACGACCAACTGCCTGGCGCCCGTCGCCCAGGTGCTGCACAGTCATATCGGCCTGGTGGCCGGGGTGATGACCACCATTCACTCGTACACCAACGACCAGGTGCTCACGGACGTCTTCCACAAGGACCTGCGCCGCGCGCGTTCGGCCACCATGTCACAGATTCCGACCAAGACTGGCGCCGCCGCCGCGGTGGGGCTGGTGCTGCCGGAGCTGAACGGCAAGCTCGATGGCTTCGCCGTGCGCGTGCCGACCATCAATGTGTCGATGGTGGACTTAAGCTTCATCGCCGCGCGTGCGACCAGTGTCGAGGAGATCAATGGACTGCTCAAGGCGGCCGCGGCCGCCGGTGACCTCAAGGGTGTTCTCGCCTACAGCGACGGGCCGCTGGTCTCGGTCGATTTCAATCATGATCCGCATTCCTCCACGTTTGACGCGACCCTCACGAAGGTCGTCGGTGGCACGCTGGTGAAGGTCTGCTCCTGGTATGACAACGAGTGGGGGTTCTCCAACCGCATGCTCGATACCACGATCGCCTGGTCCAGGGCCGCGTAGATGAAAGTCCGGCGCATGGCGGATCTGGCCCTCGCCGGCAAGCGAGTACTGATCCGTGAGGATCTGAACGTACCGGTGGCCAATGGCGTGGTGAGCAGCGATGCCCGCATCCGCGCGGCATTGCCGACACTGCGGCAGGCCATGGAGGCGGGCGCGAAAGTGTTCGTGATGTCACACCTGGGTCGACCCCAGGAAGGCGTCTACGACGAGCAGTTCTCGCTGGCGCCGGTGGCGAAACGGCTCGGGGAACTGCTGGGCAAGCCGGTGGCGCTGCGCAAGGACTGGCTGGCGGGGGTGGACTGCGAGCCCGGCGAGCTGGTCCTGTGCGAGAACGTACGGTTCAACAAGGGCGAGAAAAAGGACCAGGAGGACCTGGCGCGCACGATGGCCGCGCTGTGCGACGTGTTCGTGATGGATGCCTTCGGTACCGCGCACCGGGCCGAGGCGAGCACCCACGGCGTCGCGAGATTCGCGCCGATGGCCTGTGCCGGGCCGCTGCTGGTCGGTGAACTCGAAGCGCTGGAACGCGCGCTTGCAAGCCCGGCCCGGCCGCTGGTTGCGATCGTGGCCGGCTCCAAGGTGTCCACGAAACTGACGGTGCTCGAGTCGCTGCTGAGCAAGGTCGACCACCTGATCGTCGGCGGCGGCATCGCCAATACCTTTCTGGCCGCTACCGGGGTCAGCGTCGGCAAGTCTTTGTACGAGGCGGACATGCTCGACACGGCCCGCAAGCTCCTCGCGCAGGCCAAGGCGCGTGGCGCCGCCATTCCGCTGCCCACCGATGTGGTCGTGGCGAGTGAGTTCGCGGCCACCGCGAAGGCGCAGGTGCGCGCCGTCGGTGAGGTCCGTGCGGATGAGCTGATCCTGGATATCGGTCCGCAGACCGCGAACCATTTCGCGGCAGAACTGCAGAAGGCGGGTACCATCCTCTGGAACGGCCCGGTGGGTGTCTTCGAGTTCGACCAGTTCGGCGAGGGCACCCGGACGCTGGCCCATGCCATTGCCAACAGCAAGGCGTTCTCCCTCGCGGGGGGCGGCGATACGCTCGCGGCGATTGAGAAGTACGATGTGGAAAAGGGAATTTCCTACATTTCCACCGGCGGTGGTGCTTTCCTCGAGTTCGTCGAAGGCAAGACCTTACCGGCGGTTGCCATCCTGGAAGAACGCGCGTGAAAGCCATTATTAGTCCGCCCATCAAAAGCCCACTGGGACCCGTGAACGCAGTCAAGTATCTGAAGCGCACCAAGATCGTGGCCACGGCCGGTCCGGCGACGGATGACCCGAAGGTGCTCATCGAGATGATGAAGGCGGGCCTGAGCGTCGTGCGGCTCAATGCCTCCCACGGCACCCGCGCGGATCTGAAGCGCCGCCTGGACCTGGTGCGCGCCGTCGCTGCCGAGGCCGGGGAGATCGTCGCGTTGCTGCTGGACCTCTCTGGTCCGAAAATCCGCATCGAAGGGTTTGCAAACGGCCCGATCCAGCTGGAGGAGGGCGCCGCGTTTGCGCTCGATACGGCGCTGGACCCCAAGGGCGGTGACATCAACGTCGTCGGCACGGCCTACAAGAACCTGCCCCATGACGTGGTGAGCGGGGACGTGCTGCTGCTGTCCGACGGGCAGATCGTGCTGGACGTGGTCGCCGTCGAAGGCACGCGCATCCACACGCGGGTGAAGGTCGGTGGGGCGCTTTCGGATCGCAAGGGCCTCAATCGCCAGGGCGGTGGCATCTCCGCTCCGGCTCTCTCCGACAAGGACCGCGACGATATCCGCTTCGCGGCCGAGGAGCGGGTGGACTACGTCGCCGTGTCCTTCGCCCGCGATGCGGCTGACATCAAGCTCGCCCGCCGCCTGGTGCGCGAGGCCGGCGGCGATGCGCGCATCGTCGCCAAGATCGAGCGTCACGAGGCCATCACCAATCTCGATGCCATCATCGAAGCCTCGGACGTGGTGATGGTGGCCCGTGGAGACCTGGGCGTGGAGATGGGCTATGCCGAGGTGACCAGTCTGCAGAAGACCATCATCCATCGTTCGCGCGCGCTGTACCGCGTGGTGATCACCGCCACGCAGATGATGGAATCGATGATCCAGAACCCGGTGCCGACGCGCGCCGAGGTGTCCGACGTGGCGAACGCCGTGATGGACGGCACCGACGCCGTGATGCTGTCCGCCGAGACCGCCACCGGCCGCTATCCGCTCAAGGCCGTGGAAGCGATGGCCGATGTGATCCGGGGTGCCGAGAAGTACCAGTTCGGACATTCCCGGCCACGCCAGCGCGACGACGGCAGCATGTTCCTGGGCACCGAAGAAGCGATCGCCATGGCCGTGATGTATACGGCCAACCACATGGATGTGAAGGCCATCGTGGCGCTCACCGAGACCGGCGCCACGACGCTGTGGATGTCGCGCCTGCGCTCCGATATCCCGATCTACGCGTTTTCGCGCAACGAGACGACCGGGCGCCGGGTGACCATGTACCGCGGCGTCTTCCCGGTCCTGTTTGATGTCGTGGGCTGCAAGACCGAGGAGGCCCTCTACAACGCGATCTTCGCGCGCCTGCTGGAACTGGAACTGGTGCGCCAGGGTGACCTGGTCATCGTCACCAAGGGCGAGCTCTCGGGTGTCCAGGGCGGCACCAATTCCATGCGGATCCTCAAGGTCATCCTCACCTGATGCGCGGGGGGCCAGTCGTCGGGCTGGTGCTTACGGGTGGTGGTGCGCGCGCTGCCTACCAGGTGGGCGTGCTGCAGGCGCTGACCGAGCTTTTGCCGCGCAATCGCAATCCGTTTCCCGTCATCGCCGGAACCTCCGCCGGCGCCGTCTCGGCCAGTGTGCTGGCCTCCCAGGCGCATCACTGGCGTGCCGCGGTCGCCGGCCTCACCGACGTGTGGTCGAACTTCCGCGTGTCGCAGGTCTTCAAGGTGGACACCGGCCACATGCTCATTGCCGGCGCGCGCTGGCTGACGGCGCTGGTGACCGGCGGCGTTGCGGCCACCACGCCGCATTCCATGCTCGATAATTCGCCGCTGCGCGAACTGCTGACGACGCGCATCGACTGGGCCGGCGTGCGCACCAGCATTCAGCGCGGCCATCTGCGGGGCCTCGCGCTGAGCAGCACCTGCTACCAGACCGGCCAGTCGATTGCCTTCTTCGATGGCGCCGAAAAGATCAACAACTGGGCCCGCACCCAGCGGGCCGGCCGGCGCGAGCGGCTGACCCTCGACCATCTCATGGCGAGCGCCGCCATTCCCGTGCTGTTTCCGCCGGTGAAGCTCGGTGATACGTATTTCGGTGATGGCTCGATGCGCCAGCTGAATCCCCTGAGTCCGGCCATCCACCTGGGGGCCGATCGACTGCTGATCATCGGCGTGCGTGCCCGCCGCGAGGCCGGCGTGACGCCCGAAAACGGCGTCGAACCGGTGCCGACGCCGGGGCAGATCTTCGGCTTCATGCTCGACACGCTGTTCACCGATTCGGTGTATGCCGATGTGGAACAGACCGACCGTTTCAACCAGTTGGTCGACAACCTGCCGGAGGAGCCGGAGGTGCAGACCCGGGTGCTGCGCCATGTCGACACACTGATGCTGGCGCCCAGCGTCGACCCGCGCGTGATCGCCGCGCGGCACGCCAAGTCGATGCCGCGCGGCTTGCGGACGCTGATGCACGTGATGGGCGCCAAGGACGCCGGCGGCAGCCAGCTGGCGAGCTATCTCATGTTCGAAGGCAGTTTTACCCGGGAGCTGATCTCCCTGGGGTACCGGGATGCCATGCAGGCCCGCGAGACCCTGCTGGATTTCATGAGCGGCGCCCCGCTGACCCAGCCGACGCTGGTCTCATCGCGCGCGCTCGTGACGTAAGATAGTTACGATTTCGACGCACAGGAACTGTCAATGCAACACGCTCTCCCGGTCACCCGCGCGGGTGACTTTGCTGCCTGGTACCAGGCTGTGGTGGATCAGGCCGATCTCGCCGAGGAGTCCGGCGTCCGCGGCTGCATGATCATCCGGCCGTGGGGCTACGGGGTGTGGCAACGGATGCAGGAGATCCTGGACCGCAGGTTCCGCGAGACCGGACACGAGAACTGCTACTTCCCGCTGTTCATCCCCCTGAGCTACATCGCCCGCGAAGCCGAACACGTCGAGGGCTTTGCCAAGGAAATGGCGGTGGTCACGCATCACCGCCTGAAGATGATCGACGGGGTGCTGCAGCCGGATCCGGACGCCAAGCTGGAGGAGCCGCTGATCGTGCGTCCGACCTCGGAGACCGTGATCGGCGCGGCCTTTCACCGCTGGATCCGCTCGCATCGGGACCTGCCGCTGCTCCTGAACCAGTGGGCCAACGTGGTTCGCTGGGAGATGCGCACGCGGCTGTTCCTGCGCACGACCGAATTTCTCTGGCAGGAAGGCCACACGGCCCACGCAACGGCGCAGGAAGCACGCGAGGAGACCGCGCGCATGCTCGAGGTCTACCGCACCTTCTCCGAGGACGTGCTCGCGATGCCCGTCGTCGCCGGCGAAAAGCCCGCGCATGAACGTTTTCCGGGCGCGGACAACACCTATTCGATCGAAGCGATGATGCAGGATGGCAAGGCGCTGCAGGCCGGCACGGCGCATTACCTCGGTACCAACTTCGCCGAGGCACAGAACATCCGCTACCAGACCGAGGCCGGTGACCTCGCCTTCGCGCACACGACCAGCTGGGGCGTGTCCACGCGGCTGGTGGGTGGTGTGGTGATGACCCACGGCGATGATGACGGCCTGCGCCTGCCGCCCATCGTGGCGCCGCGCCAGGTGGTGCTGATTCCGATGCTGCGCGACAAACCCGAGGATGCCGGTGTACTGGAGTTCTGCGATGCGCTGGCGGCGCAGCTGAACCTGGCCCAGGCTTTCGGCGAGCCGGTGCGTGCCCTGGTGGATCGCAAGTCCGGCCGTGCCATCGACAAGCGCTGGGCCTGGATCAAGCGCGGCGTGCCGGTCATCTGCGATATCGGCGCGCGCGATGTGGCATCGGGCAATGTCACCTACATCCGTCGCGACCAGCTGCGCAATGGCGAGAAGATCCAGTCGCAGGCCATGCTGCGGCAACACTTCGTGGAGCAGATCAGCGCCTTGCTCGGCAGTATCCACACCGCGCTGCATGAGGCGGCCAAGCAGCGTCTGCAGGCCAATATCCGCACCGACATCGACAGCTTCGAGGCGCTTGCCGCCTATTTCAAACCCGACGCCGACGACAGCGCGGCGGGCGCCGAGTTTCGCGGCTGGGCCAAGGTGGCCTGGGCGCGGCCTGAGGGGGGTGCGGCGCTGGCGCAGGTGGAGCAGCAGCTGAAGAGCCTGAAGCTCACGGTGCGCAATACGCCGCTGGCACAGGAGCCGGTCACGGGTCAGCGCTGCGTATTCAGCGGCGAGCCGGCGCGCGAGCTCGTACTCGTGGGACGCTCGTACTGAGGGCTACGGGGCCGCCAGGCTGTTGTGCCGGGCGATGGCCTGGGGAAAGCGTGACGTGAAGCGCGTCAGCAGCTGCTCCACCACGTACACCGAACGATGTCGGCCACCGGTGCACCCTACCGCGACGGTGAGATAGCCGCGGCTGGTCGCCTGGTAGTCGACGATCCGCCGGGTGATGAAGCTCTCGATGTCATCGATCTGGCGCTGCACGGCCGCGTGCCCCTTCAGGAACTCGATCACCGTCGGGTCACGTCCCGTGAGATGACGCAGCGCCGGCTCCCAGTACGGATTGGGCAAGGTGCGGACATCGAATACGAAGTCCGCATCTCCGGGGATGCCGCGTTTGAAGCCGAAGGACTCGAAGGTGATCATGAGCGCGCCGTCGGCTTCGTGCCCGACGGTCCGATGCACGAGGTGGCGCAGGTCATGCAACCCCATGCGCGAGGTATCGATGATGCGGTCGGCGGCATTGGCGATGGGCGCGAGCAGCTCGCGCTCGAGCGCGATGGCCTCGGGCAGGCCGCGCTGCTCGGTACTCAGCGGATGCTTGCGGCGGGTTTCAGCGTAGCGCCGCAACAGTTCCTCATCACCCGCCTGCAGGTATACCACCTCGCAATGGATGCCGCTGCGTTTGAGTTCATCGAGGAGCCTCGGGACCGTGGCGACCTCCTGCGGGGTGTTGCGCGCGTCGAGGCCGATCGCGGTGCGCTGGTAGCTGGGATCCTCGCTGCGCACGGTGTGCGACACGAACGGCTTGAGCAGCGCCGCCGGCATGTTGTCGATGCAGTAGTAGCCGAGATCCTCGAGCATGTGCAGGGCGATGCTCTTGCCCGCGCCGGACAGGCCACTGATGACGATGATGTGCACGCTGCGACACTAGCCTTTGCGGCAGCAGCGGTGCAAGTGCGCCCGGGTGCTGCCCGGGCGCACGGGTGCACTCTAGAGACGGGCCTCGCGGCCTTCGGTGGCGCGGTGGTCGCCCCGCTTTTCCTTATGCTTACAGACCAGGCGGTCGAGCTTGTCGCTCAGGGCGTCGATGGCGGCGTACATGTTCGGATCCGACGCATCGGCGTGAATATCGCTGCCGCTCACATGCAATGTGGCTTCAGCTTTCTGGGCCAGTTTCTCCACGGTCAGGACGCAATGAACATCGATCACCTGATCGAAATGTCGTGTTATCCGCACCATCTTCTTGTCCACGTAGGCGCGCAGCGCCTCAGTGATTTCGATGTGGTGACCTTTGACGTTTAGCCTCATTGGACGTCTCCTCTTTGGTGACGTGTTTACATTACCGGGAACCTGTTCTGCGTCGTTCATTGGATGGGGCGATGCCCATGCCCTCACGGTACTTGGCGACCGTGCGGCGGGCGACCGGTATTCCTTCACCTGAAAGCAGTTCCGCGATTTTTCCGTCGCTCAGCGGACTGTCGGTGCTTTCATCCTTGACGAGCTTGCGGATCTTGGCGCGAATGGCGGTTGAGGAGGTGCCGGCGCCGTCCGCGCCTTCGACCTGACTCGAGAAGAAATAGCGCAGCTCGAAGACGCCGCGCGGAGTGTGCATGTACTTGCCGGAGGTCACGCGCGAGATGGTGGACTCGTGCATGTCCACGGCTTCGGCGATGTCCTTGAGGATCATCGGGCGCATGTGCTCATCACCCTGCTCGAGGAACGCCGTCTGGCGCTCGACGATCGAGCGCGAGACCTTCATCAGCGTCTCGTTGCGGATCTCAAGGCTCTTCAGCAGCCACCGCGCCTCCTGCAGCTGCGCGCGCATGCTGGCGTGGCTGGCACTGCGGCCAATGAGGCTGGCATAACCGTGATTCAGTCGCACCCTAGGGAGGGTAGCGCCATTGATCTCCACCGACCAGCCACCATGGTCGGTGCGGCGCACAAATACATCGGGTACGACATATTCGGCCGAGCCACCGCTGATGGTTGCGCCCGGCCGCGGATGGCAGGCGCGGACCAGGATCAGCGCCGCCGCAATATCCTCATCGGTGGACTTCAGCTCACGCCTGAGCAGGGACATTTCCCGGCCCGCCACCAGCGCCAGGTGGTTGCGGGCGATGGCGACCGCGGTCGCATGCCCGGGGGTGTCGGGATTGATCTGGCGCAGCTGCAGCTCGATGCACTCACTGACCGAGCGGGCCGCGACGCCAGGGGGATCCAGCTGCTGCACCCGCTGCAGCACCTGCTCGATTTCGCTGACCTCGGCCTGGATTTCAGGGCGCAGGGTGTTGCCGATCTCCTCGAGCGGCTCCATCAGGTAGCCGTCATCGTTGACGGCATCGACGATGGCACTGGCAATTGCGAGCGCGCGCGGCGCCAGGTGCGCCATTTCCAGTTGCCACAGGAGGTGTTCCTGGACCGTTTCGCCCGACTCGTCCGCGAACTCCTGCTGCCGGTCGTCGTCCTCGCCGCTCCAGGAGCTGTCGGCCGGGCCGACGCTCTGTTCACCCCAGTGATCGTCGATCACCTCGACGTGCTGCGGATCCTGGTCGGCTGCCGCGGCCTGGGTTACCTCAGGCTCGGGCGTCGGCGGTTCGACGGCATCGAAACCGCTCGAGGTGTCGGCATCCTCGACCGGTTCCAGCATCACATTGCTCTCCAGCAGCTCCCGGATATGGGCCTGCAGTTCGAGCGCCGGCATCTGAAGCAGCCGGATGGCCTGCTGCAACTGCGGCGTCATGGTCAGCTGCTGACCCATTCGCAGTTGCAGGGACGGTTTCAGCATGTTTCTTGCACTATGGGCGCGGGACCCTTTGTAAGGGATTGAAAATAGAGCGTTTATCGTTCCGCAGCTGACCCTATAAGCGGAACGATTGCCCTAAGTACACCTCACGGACTTGAGGGTTTGCAAGGATTTCTTCCGCAGTTCCGGAAGCAATCACGGTTCCCTGGTTCACGATGTAGGCCCGACCGACGATTCCCAGGGTCTCGCGCACGTTGTGGTCGGTGATCAGCACGCCGATGCCGCGGGTGCTGAGGTCGCGGATGATGCGCTGGATGTCCAGCACCGAAATCGGGTCCACGCCGGCAAAGGGCTCATCGAGGAGGATGAAGCGCGGATTGGCGGCCAGCGCCCGGGCGATCTCCACGCGCCGCCGCTCCCCCCCGGACAGCGACAGGCCGAGGCTGTTGCGCACGTGCCCGATCCGGAAATCCTCAAGCAGCGCTTCCAGTCGCTCCTCGCGGGCTTCCGCCGTCAGGTCATCGCGGGTTTCCAGGATGGCCATGACGTTCTTCTCGACCGACAGCTTGCGGAACACCGAGGGTTCCTGCGGCAGGTACCCGAGGCCGGCCCGGGCCCGCCGGTGCACGGGGGCGAAGGTCAGGTCCTGGTCGCCGAGGGTGATCTGGCCTGCGTCGCAGGGCACCAGGCCGACGATCATGTAGAACGCCGTCGTCTTGCCCGCGCCGTTCGGACCGAGCAGCCCGACGACCTCTCCGGCGCGCACCTCGACCGACAGGTCCTGGACGACCTTGCGGGAACGGTAGCTCTTGGCCAGGTGCCTGGCGCGCAGCAGGGTCTCAGTCACGGTTTTTCCGGCGCTGAGCTTGGCGTGGGGCTACTGCCCCCGTCGGCGGTCCGGGGCACGATCGTCACATGCACGCGGCTGCTTGGCGACTTGTCATTTTCACCCTGGATCTGCCGATTGCGCACGTTGTAGGTGATCGACGGCGCCTTCATGTCGTTTTCGTTGTGGTCATCGGCCAGCCACGCATCCCCGGTCAGCTTCACGGTGGCCGCAGCGACATCATAGTTGATGGTGGTGGCATGACCCCGCACCAGCCGGCCGTTGGTCGAACGGGTCTGCTCGAACTGCGCCGGTGCCCCGGTCACCGCGGCGCTTGCGAGTTCGCCATTGCTGATCTCCAGGGTCGCGTGATCCGAGTGCAGGTCCCCCTGGCTTTCCGCCCGGACGTGTACCTTGCCGGTGAAGACCCAGTGCGAGCTTCTCGAATCCGCGCTGGTCGAGGTCGCCTGCGCCTCATCCGCCTCGATACTGATCTCACCCTGGGGGAGAGGACTCTTCTGCGAAATTTTGACGTTCCCGCGCAGATGGATGAGGTGCGTGTCGTAGTCCAGCGAAGCGCTCCTGGCCTCCCAGTTGATGGGCGGTTTGTCCTCGCCGGCTTTGAGACTGCCATGAACGACGCCGCCGCTGGCGCCGGTGAGCAGGCTGATCGTCGCGGCCGCGGCCAGCACTCTAATAAGCAAAATGCCCATGGACCTCTGATTCCAGTTTGATGTTGTGGTCCTTCATGTTGACCACGAGGCCCCGCGAATCCACCACGTAGCCGGTCCACTTGAGGGTGACCGGCGCACGGGTCCGGATGATCTGTGTGTGCGTGTCCACATGCAGCGTCTGCGTCAGGATATGCGCCGGCTCGCTACTACCGGAAAATATTCCGTAGACATCCACCGCACCCATCAGGTCGACCTGCTGCGACTCCTGCTGTGCCACCGCCTGGTCGGAACGGGCCTGCCACTGGCCGCCCGAGCTGTCCTTGAACGTCATATGCACGGTCGTGAGATGGACCAGGTTGGTGTCGGGGTCCTGCTGCACCTGTTTTGCCTGCAGAGTGTAGATCGGCAGCCCGTCCGGCCCGGTCTCCACCACGGTGGCATCGGTGGCCGAATAGCCCTGATCGACCGCCGCCGGCCGGCTGGTGCGCGCGGTCGCCGGGCCCTGCGTGCCCGTACCGAGCGTCAGCCACACGGCAACGACGGCGAGCCCCAGCCCGAAAAGGATGAGAAGACGGTAAATCAATGTCCCGATCCGTGTGCTGCCAGCAGCCGGTCGCAGACCTCGCGCACCGCCCCGCTGCCGCCGGCGCCGCGGGTAGTGTGATGGGCGGCCGCCCGGGCGGCGGGATGGGCATCGGCGACGAAGGCCAGTCCGACCTCGCGCAGCAGTGGCACATCGGGTACGTCGTCACCGACGAAGGCGCATTGCGCGGCCGTCACCCCCAGCTTTGCGGCCAGGGCGCGAAAATCGCGCACCTTGTCGCGACTTCCCTGGACCACGTGCCGGATGCCCAGCTCGCGGCAGCGGCGCGTCACGGCGGCGGAGCGGCGCCCGGAAATGATGGCGACGGCGACGCCGGCGCGCGCCAGGGACTTAAGGCCGTGGCCGTCCTTGATGTTGAAGCACTGCAGCTGCTCGCCGCGGGCGCCGTAGTACACGCGCCCGTCCGTGAGCACCCCGTCCACGTCCAGGATCAGCAGGCGGATGGCGGCCGCTGTGACTTTGCGACGGGACAGGATGCTCTCCTACATCACGCCTGCGCGCAGCAGGTCGTGAGCATTGAAGGCCCCGAGCAGTCGTCCGTTCTCGATCACGGGCAGAAATGCGATGCGATGCTGGTCCATCAGGTGTACACCCACGGCGGCGAGTTCGTGGGGCCCGATGCTGCGGCAATTCGCTGTCATGACGTCCTGCATGATGAGGGAGTGGATGTCGATGCGGCGGTCCATCAGCCGCCGCAGGTCGCCATCGGTGAAGACGCCCAGCACCAGGTCCTGGGGGTCGACGATGATCGTCATGCCCAGTCCCTTCCTGGTCATCTCCTGCAGGCCCTGCGCCAGCGTCGCGGTGGGCGCAGAGCGCGGCAGGTCCTCGCCCCGGCGCATGATGTCCTCGACCCGCAGGAACACCTTGCGCCCGAGGGAACCTCCCGGGTGGGAGCGGGCGAAATCCGTGGCCGTGAAGCCGCGGGCTTCCAGCAGCGTCACGGCCAGTGCGTCGCCCATGGCGAGCATCGCCGTGGTGCTCGCGGTCGGCGCCAGGTTCAGCGGACAGGCCTCCTCGGGCACGGTCACATCGAGGGTGACCGTAGCGTTGCGGGCGAGGGTGGAGCCGACATTGCCGGTCAGGGTGATCAGCGGGGTGGCCAGGCGCTTCAAATGGGGCAGCAGGAACACCAGTTCCGGACTTTCCCCGGAATTGGACAGGGCCAGCACCACGTCACTGGCCGTGATCATGCCCAGGTCGCCGTGGCTCGCCTCCGCCGCGTGCAGAAAAAACCCGGGCGTTCCCGTGCTGGCCAGGGTGGCGGCGATCTTGCGTCCCACATGCCCGGATTTGCCGATGCCGGTGACGATCACGCGGCCCGCGCAAGCCAGGCAAAGACGGCAGGCCGCCACGAACTCGGCCCCCAGGCGCGGCCCAAGGGCGTCCACCGCGCGCGCTTCGATGGCCAGCGCGCGGCGCGCGGCGCTCAGCAGCGTCGCATCGTCTACCGGTCGGGTTGGGGTGGCGGCTGTCATCCGGTTGTTTCGCATGCGGCCGCCAAGAATACCCCAGAACCAGGAACCGGTTACCGCTCCCCTTACGGTCCCGGGGCGTGCATTTGGTACCATGGGTCCGCATGAATCCAGAACAAATCGCCGAACTGATCCGCGCCGGGCTGCCCGGCGCGCAAGTCCTGGTCCAATCACCGGACAACACCCATTTTTCCGCCAGGATCGTGGCGCAGGCTTTTGCCGGCAAGCGCGGCATCGCCCGTCACCAGCTGGTTTATGCCACGCTGGGGGAACTGGTCGGCCGCGAAATCCACGCGCTCTCGATCGAGGCGCTCACGCCTGAAGAGTGGGCGGCCCGCGGCGCCTGATCGTGGGTCGGTGACAACAGGAAATCATGGACAAACTACAGATCACGGGCGGAGTGCCGCTCGAGGGCGAAGTGCGCATCTCCGGCGCCAAGAACGCGACGCTGCCGATCCTGGCGGCGGCCCTGCTGGCGTCCGAGCCGGTGACCATCTGCAACGTGCCGCATCTGAAGGACGTGACCACCACCATCGAACTGCTCGGTCGCATGGGAGTCAGCGTCACCATCGCCGAGGGGCTGCGGATCGAGGTGGATGCCTCGACCCTGCGCGAATGCTTCGCGCCATACGATCTGGTCAAGACGATGCGCGCCTCGATCCTGGTGCTGGGTCCGCTGGTGGCCCGCTTCGGGCGCGCGGATGTGTCCCTGCCGGGTGGCTGCGCCATCGGCGCGCGGCCGGTCAACATTCACGTCGCAGGCCTGCAGGCGATGGGCGCGGAAATCCAGATCGAGGGCGGCTACATCCGGGCGCGGGCCGGCCGCTTGACGGGCGCCCGGCTGGTGCTCGACGCCGTCACCGTGACGGGCACCGAGAACCTGATGATGGCCGCGACCCTTGCCGATGGGGAAACGATCCTTGAGAACGCGGCGCGCGAGCCCGAGGTGGTGGATCTGGCCAATTTCCTGATATCCATGGGTGCCAAGATTCAGGGTGCCGGGACGGACAAGATCGTGATCCAGGGCGTCGCCAAGCTCCACGGCACTACTTACGAAGTGTTACCGGATCGCATCGAAAGCGGCACGTACCTCGTGGCCGGCGCGATCACCCGGGGTCATGTGCGCATCAAGCACACCCGCCCGGAGCACCTGGATGCCGTGACCGCCAAGCTGCGCGAGGCCGGTGCCACGATAAACATCGGCGACAACTGGATCGAGGTGGACATGCGCGGGCGCCGGCCGCGCGCCATCGATGTGCGCACCGCCCCTTACCCCGCCTTTCCCACCGACATGCAGGCGCAGTTCGCGGCGCTCAACACGGTGGCGGTTGGGGTCGGCACCATCATCGAGACCATCTTCGAGAACCGCTTCATGCACATGCTGGAGATGCGGCGCCTGGGTGCGGAGATCCGTCTCGAGGGGAACACCGCCATCATCCGCGGGGTCGAACGGCTGACCGCCGCGCCGGTGATGGCCACCGATCTGCGCGCTTCGGCAAGCCTGGTGCTGGCCGGCCTGGTCGCCGAGGGCCGCACCGAAATCGAGCGCATCTATCACATCGACCGGGGATACGAGACCATCGAGGAGAAGCTCGCCGGCATTGGCGCGCAGATCCGCCGCGTTCCAAATTAGGAGAGTCCACATGCAGCTGGGAATGATTGGTCTGGGGCGCATGGGCGCCAACATGGTGAAACGGCTGTTGCGCAATGGACATGAGGTCGTCGCGTATGCGAACGAGCCGGCGGCGGTCAAGGCGGCAACGGCCGATGGCGCGAAGGGCGTCAATACAATTGCCGATCTGGTGAAGGGCCTGAACGCACCGCGCGCCATCTGGCTGATGGTGCCGGCGAGCGTGGTGGAGAGCGTCATCGACCAGCTCACACCGCTGCTCAGTGCCGGTGACATCATCATCGACGGCGGCAATTCGCACTATCACGACGACATCCGGCGGGCGGACAAGCTCGCGAAATCCAAATTGCACTATGTGGACGTCGGCACCAGCGGCGGGATCCTCGGCCTGGAGCGCGGCTACTGCATGATGATCGGCGGCGAGAAGGACATCGTCGCGCATCTGGATCCGATCTTCGCAACCCTCGCTCCCGGCGGCAAGGCGCCGACCGACGCCGAGCGCGCCGCGAAGGGTACGGCACCGCAGGGTTACCTGCATTGCGGCGCCAATGGCGGTGGCCATTTCGTGAAAATGGTCCACAACGGCATCGAATACGGAATGATGGCCGCGTACGCCGAAGGCTTCAACATCCTCAAGCACGCCAACATCGGCCAGGGTCACAAGGGCGGCGAGGATGCCGAGACGGCACCGCTCGCCGATCCGCGCCTGTTCCAGTATGACTTCGACATCAGTGCGGTCGCCGAGGTGTGGCGTCGCGGCAGCATCATCACCTCGCAGCTGCTCGACCTCACGGCTGATGCGCTCGCCAAGGATGCAACGCTGACCGGTTTCGAGGGCCACGTCGCCGACTCGGGCGAGGGCCGCTGGACCATCGAAGCCGCCATCGAGGAAGGTGTTCCGGCACACGTGCTGACGGCCGCGCTGTACGCGCGTTTCGAGTCGCGCGGCCGCGCCGAGTTCGCCGACAAGATACTGTCGGCGATGCGTCTGGGGTTCGGGGGTCACGTCGAGAGCAAGGGCTGATCGTGCCTCCCGGTCTGAGCCAGGTCGTGGGGCAGGGCGCCGTGCAGGCGTCCCTGGATGGCAAGCCGACCGAGGCCGACGCGCTGGTGCTGTTCGGTGCCACCGGTGATCTGTGCCACAAGAAGATCTTTCCGTCGCTCTACCAGCTGGTGCGCCATGGGCGGCTGAAGGTCCCGGTGATCGGCGTCGCCAAGGCCGGCTGGAACCGCGAGCAGCTGGTCGCGCGCGTGCGCGACAGCATGCAGAAGTACGTCAAGGATGCCGACGCGGGGGTGGTCGAGCGTCTGGTTGCCTTGCTGCAGTACGTGGACGGTGACTACAGCGCGCTCGAGACCTTCAAACAGCTGCGCACGCTGCTGCGGGATGCCGGGCATCCGCTGCACTACCTCGCCATACCGCCGAGCATGTTTCCGATCGTCGTCACCCAGCTGGCTGCGGCGGACTGCGACAAGGGCGCGCGTGTGGTCATCGAGAAGCCGTTCGGCCGCGATCTCGCCAGCGCCCACTCCCTGAATCAGACCCTGCACCGGATCTTCGATGAAAGCTCGATCTTCCGCATCGATCACTACCTCGGCAAGGAGCCGGTCCAGAACCTGCTGTATTTCAGGTTCGCAAACTCGTTCCTGGAGCCGATCTGGAACCGCAACTACATCGCCAGCGTCCAGATCACAATGGCCGAGGACATCGGTGTCGAGGGTCGCGGCAAGTTCTACGAGGAGGCCGGCGCGATCCGCGACGTGATCCAGAACCACCTGCTGCAGGTGGTGTCGTTCCTGGCCATGGAGCCGCCGGTGAACGGCTCGGGCGAGGCGCTGCGCGATGAGGCGGTGAAGGTCTTCAAGGCGCTGCGGCCCCTGACGCCTAAGGACCTGGTCCGTGGCCAGTTCAAGGGTTACCGGAATGAGCCGGGCGTGGCGGCTGATTCAACAGTCGAGACCTTCGCGGCCGTGAGGTTCCACATCGATTCGTGGCGCTGGAGCGGCGTGCCGTTCTACGTGCGCGCGGGCAAACGCCTGCCGGTGACCGCGACCGAGGTGGTCGTGGAGCTGCGCCAGCCGCCAGCACGGGTGTTCGGTGAGACGGCGCCGTGTCAGCCCAACTACTGGCGCTTCCGCGTTGGTCCCGATCAGGCCATCGCGATGGGAGCGCATGCCAAGCAGCACGGCGAGCGCATGGTCGGACGCGAGGTCGAGCTCTACGTCGATCAGAAGGCGCCGGAGGAAATGGAGCCCTACGAGCGGCTCATCGGCGATGCGATCGGCGGGGATGCCACGCTGTTCGCGCGCGAGGACGAGGTCGAGGCCGCGTGGGCGGCCGTGGATCCGGTGCTGAACGTCCCGACTCCGGTCTATGAATATGAGCCGGGCAGCTGGGGACCGGCCGAGGCATTCAACATCATCCACGGTGAGTGCGGCTGGCACGATCCGGGTCCGACCGCCCAGACCTGGACGCGCTGGCCGCTGCGCTTCTAGATCCGACCCTTACGCAATCAGCGCGGCGGCATCGGCCCAGACCTCCACGGCCTTGCAGCCGCGCACCGCGTCCCAGGCCGTCAGACCATCCTCGCGCCGCAGCAGCCGATCCAGCGCCGCGCGTTTGTCGGTCCCGGCGACCACGAAGAGCAGCTGATCCACGCGTTGCAGGACCGTCGGGGTCACACTGACGGCGTCGCGGCCATCCGGCCGATGCACGCTGATCGCAAGCTTGCCGCGGGCCCGCTCCAGGTCGGCCGCCGAGAACAGCGAGCAGGTGTGGCCGTCCGCGCCCAGACCCAGGAGGCCCAGTGCGATCCGGCCGCCGCCGCTCAGCAGCTCACTGAGGCGCTGCTCGCTGTCGGCGGTAGCTTCCGCCAGCGGCAATTCGGTGCGGATGCGCAGCACCTGCCCGGCAGGCAGCCCGAGTGAGTCGAACAGGGGGCGGCTTTGGTGATAGTTGCTGTCCGCCGAATCGGAGGGGACGTAACGGTCATCCGAGAAGAGCAGCGTGAGTCCGGGCACGGGGGTCAGATGGCGCCTCGCCAGTTCCAGGTAGGCCGGAATCGGCGTACTGCCACCCGAGAGCATCACGGCGGGCTGCTTGACACCGGGCCCCGCCAACACCTGCTGCAGCCTCGCCTCCACCGCAGACTGCAGCTGTATGCGGTCGGTGAAACGCTTCAGCGTCACGGTGGCCGGGGATTCGGGCGGCGAGGGTTGCTGCGCCATGGTCAGCTCCTTCGGGACAGGTTTGTGTCCATTCTACGGGGCGGGGCCACTAAAGATCGCGGGGGCGTTGGCGCACGGTGATCGTCGCCTGGAAGGTCGAGCGATCGCGCATGCCGGTCACTTTGACCGTCGCGCCCGGCTGGGTGCTGGCGATGTGCGCCAGGATGTCCTGCGAATTCTTCACGCCCGCACCGTCGAAGGCCGTGATGACATCGCCCGGCTGCAGACCAGCCTCCAGTGCCGGGCTGTTCAGGTACAGATCCACCAGCAGCACGCTGCCGCGCGGCCGGCCGTGCTGCACGGCCTGGTCGTCGGCAATGTCCTCGGGAATGATGCCGATCCAGCCCCGCACGACCTTGCCCTTGGCGATCAGATCATGGATGACCCCGCGCACCATGTTCACCGGAATGGCGAAGCCGATGCCTTCGACCCCCAGCGTTTTTGCCACGATCGCAGTATTGATTCCGACCAGCTCGCCGCGCGTATTGATCAGCGCGCCGCCCGAATTGCCGGGGTTGATCGCCGCGTCGGTCTGGATGAAATTCTCGAACGTCGCCAGACCGAGCTGACCGCGGCCGGTCGCGCTGACGATGCCATGGGTCACGGTCTGGGACAGCCCCAGGGGATTGCCGATGGCGAGCACGACATCGCCCACCTGCAGCTGGTCGGAGTGTCCGAAGGGCATGACCGGCAGGTGGTTCAGGTCGATCTTCAGCAGCGCGAGATCCGAGTCCGGATCCCGACCGACCACCTGGGCGACGGCCACCCGGCGGTCGGCCAGCTGCACGCGCACCTGGTCGGCATTCTCGATCACATGATTGTTGGTGGCGATATGGCCCTCGGAGTCGACGATGACGCCGGACCCGAGGCTGCGTTCGGTGCGATTGCGGAACCGCGGCGCCGGATCACCGAAGAACGCGCCGAGGCCGCTGGGCTGAACCCGCTCGGTCACCGTCCGGGTGGTGTAGATGTTCACCACCGCCGGTCCGGCGCGCTGGACTGCATCCGCGTATGACCAGGCATCGTGTCCGGGGAACAGGATCACCGGGCGTTCGGCATCCGGCGCCACGGTCACGCCGGGCCTTAGCGCCCCGGTGTCCGCGAGGCCCGGGGCCGAGTTGGACTTTTCAACTATGCCCGGGCCTTCCGGCTGATAAGGTCGAGGGGCGGGCCCCCCGTTCGGGGCCGGGAGAGCGGCGCCGGCAGGCACCGACGGGGCGACTGCAACCAGCTGGGGGCGCCAGGCGACAATGAGGAACGCCAGGGCCAGGCCACTGACCACCGATGCCGCAACGAACATTAACACCCGACCGATCCGGATCATTCCCGCCTCTTGATTTCCGATGAGTTGGCAACCGAGTCTTTGCGAAAAAGTCCCACTGACGTGACCGAAGGCGGGACATTGTTCTGTGTATAATGCGCCGCCCCCTGAGCAACGGAAACCTGAAGACTTTCTTCGGCGGGCGGTCTTGTTCTCGCGGGATGAAAATCAAGGAGCGGCCTGATGGCGATAGCCGTTAAACCCGGAGATTCTTCCGGGCCCCAGAACGCAAGCCAGAGCAAAGGTCTCAAGGCTTGGCTGTTCAAGCGTTTGCCGGTCAAGGAGTTCATCGAAACTCAGGCCACCGGTTACTACGCGCCGAAGAACTTCAACATCTGGTACTTCTTTGGCTTCATCGCCATGGTCGTGCTGGTGATGCAGCTTCTGACCGGCATCTTCCTGACGATGTTCTACAAGCCGGGCGAGGCCACCGCGTTCGACTCCGTCGAATTCATCATGCGCGAGGTCGACTACGGGTGGCTGATCCGCTACCTGCACTCCACCGGCGCCTCGGCATTCTTCTTCGTCGTGTACCTGCACATGTACCGCGCGATCATGTACGGGTCGTACCGCGCCCCGCGGGAACTGCTGTGGCTGTTCGGCATGCTGATATATCTGGCGCTGATGGCCGAGGCGTTCATGGGCTACGTGCTGCCCTGGGGCAACATGTCCTACTGGGCGGCCAACGTGATCGTGAACATCTTCGGCACCATTCCGGTGATCGGGCCGACGCTCGTGGAATGGATCCGGGGTGACTTCGGCATCGCCGACTCCACCCTCAACCGCTTCTTTGCCCTGCACGTGGTGGCGGTGCCGCTGGCGCTGCTGCTGCTGGTGGTGCTGCACCTGGTGGCGCTGCGCCGCACCGGCTCCAACAATCCGGACGGCATCGAAATCAAGGCCAACCTCGGCCCCGACGGGCATCCGGTGGACGGCATTCCGTTCCATCCGTACTACTCGGTGAAGGATACGTTCGGCATCTCCGTGTTCCTGGTGATATTCGCATGCGTCGTGTTCTTCGCCCCGACCCTGGGCGGTCTGCTGATGGAGCATGCGAACTTCGGGCCGACCAACCCTTTCTCGACACCTGACCCGATCACCCCGTCGTGGTACTTCACGCCGTACTACGCCATCCTGCGCGCCGTCCCCGACCAGCGCATGGGAGCGCTGCTGATGGCGCTGTCACTGGTGTGCTTCCTGCTGCTGCCGTGGCTGGACCGCTCGCCGGTGAAGTCGATCCGCTACAAAGGTCCGCTGTCGAAGGCATTCCTGGCGCTGTTCACGGTGTCCTTCCTGGGTCTCATGTACCTGGGGCTGCAGGAGCCGGCAGGCATTTACGTGACCCTGGGGCGGCTCGCCACCGGTGGCTACTTTGCCTTTTTCGTGCTGATGCCGATCTACACCCGGTTGGAAAGGTGCAAGCCAGTCCCGGATCGCGTGAGGTTTGAGGCCCATGCTTAGAGTGAAGAGCGTGAGACACGGACTGCTGTGGTTTGGGTTTGCGGCACTGCTGCTGGCGGGCACCGCCTTCGCTGCCGATACATCCGCGCCGGCCTCGGCACCGGAAGCTGCCACGCCCGCTGCCCAGCCGGGCAGCGTGCAGGCGGTCATGGCAATGGCCGCCAAGGTGGCGCAGGAACAGGCCGCGGACAAGAAAAAGAAGGATGAAGAGGAGCGGCTGCGCGGCTTCGGCGCGGATTGGGAATCCTGGTCACCGGAAAACTCGGTGGCTGATACCGCATCTCTCGAGCGCGGTGCGCGCGACTTTGCCGGCTACTGCCGAGGCTGCCATGCGCTCAAGTACATGCGCTACTCGCGCCTGGCGGATGACCTGCAGATCACGCCCGCGCAGCTGCAGAAGTACCTGCTGCCGGCAGGAGCGAAGGCCAGCGACTACATCACCTCGCCCATGCCCGCCGCGGATGCCCAGACCTGGTTTGGCAAGGTGCCCCCGGATCTGTCGCTGATGGCCCGCGAGCGCGGCGATGACTATCTGTACCGCTTCCTGACGACGTTCTTCTCGGATCCGTCGCGCACGACGGGCGCCAACAACCTGCAGCTGGCGAGCGTCGCCATGCCGGACGTGCTGTCCAGCCTCGAGGGCGTCAAGGTGGCGGTGTTCCGTACGGAGAACAAGCAGCAGGTGTTCGACCATTTCGTACAGGTCGCACCCGGCAGCCTGTCGCGCGAGGAGTACCTCGGCACCGTCCGGGATATCGTGAATTTCCTGGATTATGTGGGCGAACCGGCTCAGGTTCAGCGCCGCTCCCTGGGCGTCAAGGTGGTATTGTTCCTGTTGGCCTTTACGGCACTGACTTACCTGCTGAAGCGCGAGTATTGGAAGAATATCCACTGAGTCACCCTGGCGGACAGGGGGACACGGAGTAAGCCCTTTGTCGAGCCGACGGTCCATCATGACCCTGTTTTCTGCTCCCAACGATCTGTGGAGTCATCGGACCCGGATCGTGTTGGCGGAGAAGGGCATCGGCATCGACATCATCAGTGTCGAGCCGGGACGTCTGCCCGAGGACCTGCTGGACCTGAATCCGTATCACAGCCTGCCGACGCTGGTGGACCGCGACCTGGTCCTGTACGACTCCCGCGTCATCATGGAGTATCTGGACGAACGCTTTCCGCATCCGCCGCTGATGCCCGTTGATCCGGTGGCGCGGGCACAGTTTCGTCTTGCCCTGCACCGCGTTGAACGCGACTGGTACCCGCTGGTGTACCAGATCGAAGCCGAGCCGGACCGCAAGGCGTCGCTGAAGACCCGCAAGACGCTGCGCGACACCATCCTCCAGAGCGAGGAGCTGTTCAAGGTCAGGCCATACTTTCTCTCCGACGAGTTCTCGATGGTGGATGCGACGATTGCCCCCGTGCTGTGGCGCCTGTCCCACTACGAAGTCGAGCTTTCGTCCGCGCCGATCATCAAATATGCCAACCACGTGTTCTCCCGGCCGGCGTTTCGCGATAGCCTCTCGGAGACGGAACAGGAAATGCGGATTCCGTAGTGAGCGACACGCCTCTTCCTCCCAAGCGGCCCTATCTGCTGCGAGCCATGCACCAGTGGATGACCGACGGTGGCCAGACACCCCATGTCATCGTGGATGTCGATCGCCATGCCGTTGAGGTGCCGCGCGCCTTCGTCAAGGACGGCAAGATCGTGCTCAACATCGGCTACGACGCTACCCAGAACCTCAACATCGGCAACGACTGGCTTGAGCTGGACACCCGCTTCGCCGGCGCCGTTCACCACATCCGCGCGCCCATCGGCGCCGTCCTCGGCATCTACGCGCGCGAGACGGGTGAGGGCATGGTGTTCTCGGAGCAGGACCTGGGGCCGCCGCCACCGCCCAAGCCGCCTGCCGCTGAGGAAGGCCGCCCGCGTCCGCAGCTGAAGGTCGTCAAGTAACTGCGGCCCGCCGCCGACGGCTACGCCTCAAAGGCGTGACGTAACCAGTGCACCTCAGCGGACCCGGTCGCAGGGGCCGTGACGATCAGCACATCGAACCGCACCGGCAGCGCCGCATAGTCACGGTTTCGCTGCAGCAGCTGCTCGGCGGCCCGGATGATGCGCCGTTGCTTGCGGCCGTCGATGCTGGCGGCCGCGCCACCGAATGCCTCACTGCTGCGCGTGCGCACCTCGGCGATCACCAGTACCCCGTTGTCGAGGGCCACCAGGTCGATTTCGCCCAGCCGCCGGCGGTAGTTGCGTTCGATGATGGTGAGTCCCCGGGCCTTGAGGTACTCAAGCGCGAGCTGCTCGGCACGGGCGCCCAGGACCTGCGCGGGGGTCGCCGGCATGAGCGTCAGTTCAGCACTCGCGGCTCACCGTTGCGGATCTCGGCCCACATGAGGTCGCGCAGGACGTGACCGTCGGCGGCGATGGTGAGGCGACCGGTGAGTCCGTCGACCGCGAGACTGGTGGCACTGGCGTTCTGCGTGGACAGTGCGCGCAGCGCCGCGGCCAGTCGTGCGGCATCGAAGCCGAATGCAAACAGGATAGTGCGACGGGGCCCGCCGGCGGGCCACGCGGCGCTGGTGGCTTCGCGAACGCTCTCCACCAAAGCGCCGCCCAGCAACCAGGGTGCGTCGGGGAAAATGAGGCCATCCAGGTCCTGGTTGGCGTTGGCGTCCGGCTCAAAGGCATCGGCCGTGGCGTAGGTGGGGACGTCGCCGGCAAAGTAGAACTTGAGCTGCGGGCGCAGCAGCCGCTCGGCCTTGGCCTGACCGGGAGAGAAGATGAAAGCCACATCACCACGGCGGCGCGGCTGGAAGGTGAGCCGCGTGCCGAGCACGGACTCGAGTCGCTTGTCGCGCGCTTCGCTTTCGTTGATCCGCAGGACCTCGCTGATGGCCGCCGCGTAGTCAGTGCTGCCTGCATCGTAGGTCGCCACATCGAGCAGCTGACCCCCGGCGGCGCTCAGTTCCTGGCTGAATGCCGCGAGCACTCGCTTGCCCCATTCGCCGCTGGGTACCAGCGCGACCCCGGCGCGATTGCCATCCGCGATTACCCGCCGGGCGACCTGCCGGGCTTCCTCCTCCGGCGACAGCGCGTATTGGTACAACGCATTGCCGGCAGCAGCCGTACCGGCAACGGCATTCAAAGTGAGCATGGGTGGTCGCGGCCCGTTGTACGCGGCCGCCGCTGCGACTTCCTCGCGGGTGAGCGGGCCGACGATGATGCCGGCGCCGTCCTGCGTGGCCTGGTTCAGGGCCGCAGCGACGCTCATTTGTGCCGTGTCGTAGATGCGCAGGCCCGGCCGCCCCTGCGTCGGCTGTGAGTAGTAGGCCGTCAGGAAACCATCTCGCACCGCAAGCGCGGCGACACTCTGCCGGCCGGACAGCGGCAGCAGCAGCGCGATCAATGATCCGGCCGCGACCTGGGGTACCGATGAGGTGGCCAGCCGCGGCGCCGGCGGCAGCAGCGGCGGCGGCGCCGGCTGACGGGTGGTTGGGGGCGTCAGTGCCCCCGGAGGCGTCTGATCATCCGAACGTTCGACGTCCGCACAGCTGGCCAGCTGCAGACCCAGCAACGCAGCAAGGACTGCCGGGCACAGGTGCAGCGAACGTCGGAAATCACGCATGGGTTGCTGTACGGTAGAGGGCAGGTGGAGGGGATTATAGTGGGCAATCAACCAGGAAGGCTCGAAGTCGTCGCCACTCCCATCGGAAACATGGGCGATCTGAGTGATCGCGCCAGGGACGCCCTGCAGAGCGCAGACCTGATCGCCGCCGAGGACACGCGCCGCACCCTGGGACTGCTGCACCATCTGGGGATCGCGAAGCCACTGCTGTCCTTGCATTCCCATAACGAGACGCAGCGGCTTCCGGAGATCCTGGCGCGGCTGGCGGCCGGCAGCCGCGTGGTGCTGGTCAGCGACGCCGGTACACCGCTGCTCAGCGATCCGGGTTTCGAACTGGTGCGCGCAGCCGTGGCGCAGGGGATTGCCGTGGGCGTGGTTCCGGGTCCGTCGGCGATCACCGCGGCGCTGGCGCTGTGCGGGTTACCCGTGGACCGCTTCTGTTTCGAGGGTTTCCTGCCCACGGGCGGGCGCGAGCGGCGCGCGCGCCTGGGCGCACTGGCCGCGGAGACCCGTACCATGGTGTTCTTCGAGGCACCGCATCGTATCGCCGAGAGTCTCGTTGACTTGTCAACGCAATTCGGTGGTCAGCGGCCCGCGGTGATCGCGCGCGAACTCACCAAACTCCATGAGACCGTGTATCGCGGCAGCCTCGAGGAGCTGTGTGCGACTGCCGCTCAGGACGCAAACCTGCAGCGCGGGGAAATCACGCTGATCGTGCAGGGCGCGCCGCCGGCGCAGGATGGCGCGGATCAGGGGCTGATGCGCCGCGCCCTGGAGCTGCTCCTGAACGAACTCCCCCCGGGCAAGGCCGCGGCAATCGCCGCCCAGCTCGCCGGCGGACGGCGCGCGGATGCGTATGAACTGGCGCTGCAGCTGCGCGGCAGTTGAGCCGGGGGCCGCAAGCCCGTATGGTGGCCCCCGAAGTCGGCCGGGTAATCGCTGCGTTCCTTTGGTGGGAACGGGGAGGAAAGTCCGGGCTCCCGCGAATAACGTGCCAGGTAACGCCTGGGGGGCGTGAGCCCACGGAAAGTGCAACAGAGAATAGACCGCCTAAGTCATCGCCCGGCAACGGGTGGTGAACGGTAAGGGTGAAACGGTGCGGTAAGAGCGCACCGCACCGGTGGTAACACTCGGTGGCTAGGTAAACCCCACGTGGAGCAAGGCCAAATAGGGAAGCAGCCTCGTGCCGTTAGGCTCAAGGCAGCGTCGATTCGTGCGCGCTTCCGGGTAGGCCGCTTGAGGCCCCTGGTGACAGGGGTCCTTAGAGGAATGATTACCCTCGACAGAACCCGGCTTACAGGCCGACTTCTTTTTTACAGTAGTGAGTTTGGTGACCTACTGTATAAGCTTTGCGCAGCAACCTTCTGATACATAAGAAGACTGTCGCCCCGAGCTGAGTCAAAACGGTGCGTTTTGACCATAAGTCGTTGTGACAACGACAGATTTTTCCAACCATTCAATTGACATATTGGACCGCTGATTCCTATAGTGCCAGCAGGTGGGAAAAAGTGGGGAGAAGTGGGCTTCTCGTGCCACAAGGATCTAAAGGTCTCATGTTCCGCGGTGCAGCAAAGGTCACTCTCGACGTAAAGGGGCGCATGTCCCTGCCCACGCGCGTGCGGGACACCCTCGCCCAGACCGGGGAGCGCCGGGTGGTCGCCACCGTCGATCGCGACCAGTGCGTCCTGCTGTACCCCCCGGCCGACTGGCAGACGCTGCAGGACCGCCTCATGGACCTGCCGAACCTCAATGCGGAGGCGCGCTGGCTGCAGCGGCTGATGGTGGGGTACGCGACGGACCTCGACGTCGACAGCCACGGCCGCGTGCTGATTCCGGGGGAGTTGCGCGACTTCACCGGTCTGCAGCGCGACGCGATGCTGTTCGGGCAGGGCAACCACCTCGAGTTATGGGACGAGATCGCCTGGAAACAGGCTTCCATGGCTTCCATCGCGCCGGCGCAGCGTTCGTCTGCAACGGCGGCCGGATTGGATGAAATAAAGCTGTCGGCGGGGTTGCGTAATGACCCGCCAATAGAAAAGTGATCGGACTCATGGACGAGCACGCTGCCGTGCTCGTCGATGAAGTCCACGCGGCATTGGGTCTCAGGGCGGGTGGTTTTTATGTCGATGCGACGTTCGGGCGCGGCGGCCACACGGCACGCATTCTCGAGACCCTGGGTGGTGAAGGCCGCGTGCTCGCGATCGATCGCGACCCCCAGGCCATCGCGGCCGGCCGCAAGCGCTTCGCCAACGAATTGCGCCTCACGCTCCAGCACGCGGCGTTTTCGGATCTCGCGACTCTTGTGCCGGCGCATGCGCAGGGCCGCCAATGCGCTGGCGTGCTCTTCGACCTTGGCGTTTCGTCGCCGCAGCTCGACGAGCCGGCGCGGGGTTTCAGCTTCCGGGCCGATGGTCCGCTCGATATGCGTATGGACCCGACACGTGGTGAGCCGGTTGCTGCATGGCTCGCCCGGGCGGGCATCGACGAGATGCGCGAGGTGATCGCGACGCTGGGCGAGGAGCGCTTCGCACGCCGCGTGGCGCAGGCCATTGCGAATGCGCGCGGCCGCGAGCCGCTCACGCGTACCGCACAGCTCGCCGAACTCGTGGCACGCGCGGTACGGACCCGCGAGCCGGGCAAGAATCCTGCGACCCGCACCTTCCAGGCGCTGCGCATGTTCATCAACGATGAGCTCGGGCAGCTGACCGCCGGCCTGACCGCCGCCTTCGAAGTGCTGGCGCCCGGCGGACGACTGGCGGTCATCAGCTTCCACTCGCTCGAGGACCGCACGGTCAAGCAGTTCATGGCGCGCCACGCCAGCGTCGATCCGGCGCTCGCGCGCCTGCCGGTGATCCCGGACTCGGCAAAGCCGCGCATGAAGCTCGTTGGTCGCAAGCAGCGGCCCACCGAGGCGGAGCTGGCACGCAATCCACGCGCGCGCAGCGCGCTGCTGCGCGTTGCCGAGAAGCTGGCATGAAGCTGTCACGGGCGACGGTCTACGGCGTGCTGGTGCCGGTGCTGTGGGTCGCCGCGCTGGGTTCGGCCGCCGGCGATGTATGGTGCAAGCACCGCACACGCGGCATGTTCATGCAGCTGCAGCGGCTCACGGAACAGCGGGACAACCTCGACATCGAATGGGGGCAGCTGCAGCTCGAGCAGAGTGCCTGGTCGCAGCACGCCTTCGTGGAGAACGTCGCCAGCAACCGTCTGCACATGGCTACGCCGCCGGCGCAGGAAATCAAGATCGTTTCGCCATGAGCTTAAGGAAACCACGTGATCGGACGGCAGGCTCGTTTCGCTGGCGGGTGTGGCTGATCGTCGGCCTCTTGGGCACGGCAGGCGTGGGCCTGCTCGCCCAGGCGGCACGCCTGCAGCTGTACCGGCACGATTTCTACGCGTCCGAAGGCAACGAGCGCTTCACGCGCGTCGCCACCATCACCGCGCACCGGGGGATGATCACCGACCGCAACGGCGAGCCGCTCGCCATCAGCACGCCGGTGGACTCCGTGTGGGTGAATCCCCAGGAACTGGCCACGGCCCCGGAGCAGATTCCGCACCTGGCGCAGGTGCTGAAGCTCGACCGCGAGGAACTCACCCAGCGCGTCACCAGCAACGAGGATCGCGAGTTCCTGTACGTGGCGCGGCACCTGCCGCCGGCCGATGCCGAAAAGGTGCGCGCGCTGGACATCCCGGGTGTCTATCTGAAGCGTGAATACCGGCGCTACTACCCCTCCGGTGAAGTGACCGGGCAGATGCTCGGTTTTACCAATGTTGATGATGCCGGCCAGGAGGGACTGGAACTGGCGTTTGATCACTGGCTGGCGGGCACCGATGGCGCCAAGCGGGTGATCCAGGACGGCTATCAGCGCGTCGTTCAGGACGTGGAGAGCATCCGCGAAGTGAGCCCAGGCCACGATCTGAAGCTGTCGATAGACCTGCGCATCCAGTATCTGGCCTACCGGGAACTGAAGGCGGCGGTGCGTGATCAGCGGGCCAAGGCCGGCACGATGGTCGTGCTCGATGTGCGCACGGGCGAGATCCTGGCCATGGTCAACCAGCCGGGCTTCAATCCCAATGATCGTGATTCGGCCGAGCCGGCCGATTATCGCAACCGCGCGGTGACCGACATCCTCGAGGCCGGCTCAGCGATCAAGCCGTTCTTCGTCGCCGCGGCCCTCACGTCGGGCAGGTACGACGAGCACAGCATCATCGACACCTCACCCGGATACATCAAAGTCGGCGCCAAGCCCTTTGAGGATGAACACGGCAGTCTGGGGAAGATCGACATTGCGACCATTCTGGCCAAGAGCTCGAACGTCGGCATGATCCACATCGCGCTGTCACTGCCACCGGAGCTCATCTGGACAACACTGTCCAATCTTGGCCTCGGGCAGGTCACCGCGAGCGGGTTCCCCGGTGAATCGGCCGGGGTGCTCAGCAACTACGCACACTGGCGGCCGATCGGCATTGCGACGATGTCCCACGGTTACGGGCTGTCGGTGACGCCGCTGCAGCTGGCGCAGGGGTATGCGACTTTCGGTGCCATGGGCATCAGGCGCCCGGTGTCGTTTTTGCCGGTGACCACTGCACCTGCGGGTGAACGGGTTCTAAGCGAACGTACCTGCCGTGAACTCGTGACCATGCTCGAATCGGTGGTCGCGGCCGAAGGCACGGGCCTCAAGGCCGCCATCTACGGTTACCACGTCGCAGGCAAGACGGGCACTGCCTACAAGGCCGAGGAAGGGGGCTATTCGACCGACCTGTATATGTCGGTATTCGCCGGTGTTGCGCCGGCGACGGATCCACACCTCGCCGCCGTGGTCGTGATCGATACGCCGACCGCGGGACTGCACCGCGGCGGTGATGTTGCCGCACCGGTGTTCTCCGCGGTCATGGGGCCGTCATTGCGCCTGCTGGGGGTGGCACCTGATACCGCGGTCGGTGTCCCGGCCGATGAGGCACCCGGACCGGTGCTCGGCCACCCGCATCCGGGAGTCCATACGGTGGCACGCCGATGATGACGGGCCTTGGCACCACGGCGCGCAGCCCCGCGCCGACGCTGCGCCGCCTGCTTGCGGGCATCGTTGAGGTGCCGGAAGACATCGCAGTATCCGATGTGACCCTCGACAGCCGCGAGGTCACGCCGGGCTCCCTGTTTCTGGCCTGCCGCGGGCACGACGCAGGCCGTGGCAGCGGCGCACGGCACGGCATCGAATTCGCGGCGCAGGCTTCCGAGCGCGGCGCCCGCGCGGTGCTCTACGAGACCCCGGTTGCGGGGGAGACCCGGGCGCTCGAAGCGGCGGCGCGACTGCTGCAGCGGGTTCGCCAGCGCGCCGGCCAGGATGAGGAGCAACTGGTGGTCGCCGTGCCCGACCTGCGTTCGCACCTGGGTGTGATCGCGGATCGTTTCTTCGGCTCGCCGTCACAGGTCATGCATGTGGTCGGCGTGACCGGCACCAACGGCAAGACCACCTGCGCCTGGCTCATTGCCCAGGCCCTGACGCTGTGCGGCCGACCGGCGGCGTATATCGGCACACTCGGTTACGGCAGCCCGGGAGACCTGCGCCCGGTTGCGCATACCACTGCGGATGTCGTGAGCGTGCATCGGCAGCTTGCGACCCTGCGCGCAGCGGGCGCAGCGGCGGTGGCCATGGAGGTCTCGTCCCATGCGCTGGATCAGGGTCGGGTCGACGAAGTGCGCTTTGCCGAGGCGGCATTCACCAACCTCACCCAGGACCATCTGGATTACCACGATTCGATGCAGGCCTACGGCAATGCCAAGGCGCGACTGTTTGCGCGTCCGACGCTGCACGCCCGGGTCATCAACGTGGATGATGCGTTCGGTCGGGAGCTCGCTGCTAGCGATGCCGGCCACGGCCGCCTGGTCGTGACGGGACGCGCCGGCGTGACGGTGCCCGACGCGGCCCACGTGACGGCCACGCAGGTGCGGGCGCTGGGCGATGGTTTCGATCTGACGGTGCAATCCTCCTGGGGTGCCGCGCGCCTGCGCGTGCCGCTGATCGGCCAATTCAATGTGGACAACGCGCTCACCACGCTGGCCGTGCTGCTGGCGGCGGAGGTACCGCTGGCTGGCGCGCTGGCCGCGCTGGAGCGCTGCGTGGCCGCGCCGGGCCGCATGCAGACGGTGAGTGTTGCGGCGGCGGCGCCGCATGCCACGGTCATCGTCGACTATGCGCACACACCCGATGCGCTGGCCAAGGCGCTGGCTGCGGCGCGCGGGCATTGCCGCGGGCGACTGAACCTCGTATTCGGCTGCGGCGGCGACCGGGATGCGCTCAAGCGGCCGCTCATGGGCGCCATCGCGGTGGCTGGTGCCGACGCAGTCACCGTGACGGATGACAATCCGCGCACCGAGGATCCCGCCCACATCGTCCGCGACATCCTCGCCGGCATCACCACCGGCGCTGAGCGCGTGCACGTCGAACATGATCGGGCGCTCGCGATCGGCGCTGCGATCCGGTCGGCGGCGCCCGCTGACGTGGTGCTCATCGCCGGCAAGGGCCACGAGGATTACCAGATCTACGGAACCCACCGCCGGGACTTCAGCGACGAACAGGTCGCGCGTCGCGTGCTGGGGAACCAGGCATGAAAGCCACGCTGGCGGCATTCGCCCACAGCTGCGGCGGTCGGCTGACCGGAGGCGATGCCGGATTCAGCGGTGTCTCCAGCGATTCTCGCACCCTCAGCACCGGGGAGCTGTTCGTCGCCTTGTCGGGCCCGCGCTTCAATGGCGAGGACTACGTGGCCGCTGCGATGGCCCGCGGCGCCGTCGGTGCCGTGGTGCGCTCGCAGCAGCCGCAGGCGATCAGCCAGATCGTGGTCGAGGACCCGCTGGCGGCGCTGGCGAGCAGTGCCCGCGCCTGGCGCGAGGGCTTTTCCATGCCGCTGGTCGGTGTCGCCGGCAGCAACGGCAAGACCACCGTGAAGGAGCTGATTTCCAACATTCTCTCGCAGGTCGGGCCCTGTCTGTCCACCCGCGGCAATCTCAACAACCATATCGGTGTGCCGCTCACGCTCTTCCGGATCGGCGCCGAACACCGCTTCGCAGTGGTGGAAATGGGCGCGGACCGCGCCGGTGAGGTCGAGCACCTGGTGCGGATCGGCCGGCCCACCATCGGCATCATCACCAATGCCGGGGCCGAGCACCTGGAAGGATTCGGCAGCCTGGAAGGCGTGGCGCGCGCCGAAGGCGAGATGGTCGCGGGCCTCGGCGCGGATGCGAACGCGATCATCAACAACGATGATCCCTTCGCACTGCTGTGGAAGAACATGACGCCCGCGCGGGTGTCGACATTCGGCATGCAGCCCGGGGCGGATTTCACCGCGGCGGGCGTCAGGACCAGCATCGACAGCAGTGGCTTCGTCACCCGCTTCACGCTGCACGCTCCCCAGGGAAGCGTGCCGGTGGAGCTGCGCCTGGCGGGCGAGCACAACCTGGTCAATGCGCTCGGCGCCGCCGCGGCCGCCAGCGCCGCCGGCGTGACCCTGGCCGACATCGCCCGCGGCCTTGCCGCCATGCGTCCGGTGCCGGGCCGCCTGCAGTTCAAGCATGCCGCCAGCGGCGCCTGGATCATCGATGATTCCTATAACGCGAATCCGAGTTCCGTGCAGGCCGCCATCGAGGTGCTGGCCACGCTCACCGGCAGTCGCTGGCTGGTGTTCGCGGATATGGGCGAGCTTGGCGACTACGCCACCGAAAGCCATCGACAGGTCGGTATGCAGGCCAAGGCCGCCGGCATCGAGCGCCTGTTCGCCACCGGAACGGCGGCGCAGCTCGCCGTGGAGAGCTTTGGTGCCGGCGCGCGCTGGTTCGCCGACACCACCGAGCTTGCCGCCGGCCTCAACGCCGAACTTTCCCGGGTCGAGCCCGGTTTTTCGCCTGCCGAGGTACGCATGCTGGTCAAGGGGTCGCGCTTCAACCGTCTGGAACGTGTCGTGGCCGCGCTGGTCCCGGCGAGCACGGGAGGCTAGACCATGCTGTACCTGCTCACCCAGCATCTGACCGGTCTGTACTCGGGCTTCAACGTGTTCTCGTACCTGACTTTGCGCGCCATCCTGGCCTGCATGTCGTCGCTCTTGTTCGCGCTGCTGATCGGGCCGTCGATGATCGCGCGCCTCTCCCAGTACCAGATCGGACAGGTCGTGCGTGATGATGGTCCGAAGTCGCACCTGCCGAAGGCCGGAACGCCCACGATGGGCGGCGCGCTGATCCTGGTCGCCGTGCTGTTCGGCACGCTGATGTGGGCCAACGTGCGCGACCGGTTCGTCTGGACCGTCATCGGCGTCACCTTCGCCTTCGGGCTGATCGGTTTCTACGACGACTACCTGAAGCTGTCGGCGCGCAACTCGCGCGGCCTGATCCCCCGCTGGAAGTATTTCTGGCAGACCGTCGTCGGTCTGTGCGCTGCCGCGGTGCTTTACTACACCGCGCAGTCACCGGCGGAGACGACGCTGTTCCTGCCGTTCGTGAAGCGCTTCGCCGAGCCGCTGTCGGCCGTATCCTTCATCACGCTCGGCTACTTGATGATCGTCGGCATGAGCAATGCCGTGAACCTCACCGACGGACTCGATGGCCTCGCCATCATGCCTGCCGTCATGGTCAGCGCGGCGCTGGGGGTGTTCGCCTACGCCAGCGGCAACGCCAAGTTTGCCGAGTATCTGGCAATCCCCGCGGTACCGCGGGCCGGCGAATTGCTGGTGTTCTGTGCGGCGCTGTGCGGCGCCGGACTCGGGTTCCTCTGGTTCAACACCTATCCGGCACAGATCTTCATGGGAGACGTGGGCGCGCTGGCGATCGGCGCTGCCCTGGGGATCGTGGCCGTGATCGTGCGCCAGGAGGTGGTGGCGCTGATCATGGGCGGCATCTTCGTCATGGAGACCGCCTCGGTGATCCTGCAGGTGGCCTCCTTCAAATTGACGGGCAAACGGATCTTCCGCATGGCGCCGATCCATCACCATTTCGAGCTCAAGGGCTGGGCCGAGCCGAAGGTGATCGTGCGCTTCTGGATTCTGTCCCTGCTGCTGGTGCTGCTGGGCCTGGCGACGTTGAAGGTGCGATGAGCGAGACGCGCAACAAGCCGACTGCCGCGGTGATCGTGGGCCTGGGGATCACCGGGTTGTCGTGCGCGCGCTACTTGCTCGGGCACGGCTGGCGGATCTGCGTCACCGACAGCCGCGAAGAACCGCCGGGACGCACTGAGCTGGCGCGGCTTGCGCCGGACATCACCGTGCGCTTCGGCGCCCTGGATTCGAGCCTGCTCGATGAGGCGGTGTGCGTCGTCGCCTCGCCCGGCGTGCCCCTTACCGATCCATTCTTCGCCGAGGCGCAGCGTCGCGGCATCACCATCGTGGGTGACATCGAGCTGTTTGCGGTGGCCGCCGATGCGCCGGTGGTGGGCGTGACCGGCACCAACGGCAAGAGCACCGTGACGACGCTCCTCGGGCGCATGGCCGCGCGCGCCGGAATGCGGGTGCGCGTTGGCGGCAATCTCGGTGAGCCGGCACTGGACCTGCTGCAGGCTTCGCAGGCGGCAGCGCAGCCGACGGAGCTTTATGTGCTGGAGCTGTCCAGTTACCAGC
>Ga0302302_1000058_pt1 | contig 64578 bp, 58 predicted proteins | sample III_Palsa_E1_3_FD_198766 | JGI IMG/M metagenome (GOLD analysis project Ga0302302, IMG submission 198766) | Peat permafrost microbial communities from Stordalen Mire near Abisko, Sweden - III_Palsa_E1_3 | ecosystem: Environmental > Terrestrial > Soil > Palsa > Peat permafrost | place: Sweden...
GGCGCTTTGGTTGGAATCTTCACAGGCGGAGATCGGACGGGTTTCATATTGTTTCCTGTGGGAAGGCATGAATCGCGGGAAGCGCGCAAAAAACTATCCCGGCCAGTGAATTGGCTAAAGTTCCCCTCATGGTGCAGCATCCGCTTGTCTACCGTGACAGTACGCTGGGGTACGTCACACAAGTCGGCAGGTCCCGAGGAAATGATGGAGCGAGACCTTAGCCGAGGTTGGGACACGCCTGCCACGCTTCGTCGACGACGCGCGGCTACGTTTTGACCATCGGACTTCAGGAGTTTACTCCTCGCCAACGTACGCCCTCGAACTGTAGCCAGGGCGCTACATTGCGCCCAACCGGCCGCTCAAGATCGGCTGCTCGAAGGGAATCAGGCCGAGGGGATGCCGCGCTCCGGGCACGATAAAGCGCGATCTGGCGACGGCGCGTCGGGTTCTCAATTCCACTTCATCGACTGGCCCGAACTGGAACTCGCGTTCAACGAACTTACCCTGCTTGAAGCCAGGTTGAGGAAGATAATGCCGAACTGAAAGCGCTCATCTACCGCCGAGTCCGCACGAAATCCCCCACGGTCATCCCTGCCTCGCCTCCACGATGGTGGTCAAGGCGAACTGCCATGCGGCCGCGGGGGTTTTGCGCTGCGTTATCGCAATCGATCCGCACTTCTGCGCAGCTATGGCGCAGGCATCAGTAACTGATCGAGCAAGCGTGCTGCATGCAACGCTTCACGCCGAGCACCATCGAGAATTTGATGCCGGCAACTGATGCCATCGGCAATCACGATCGCAGTAGGCGCGCCACGGATTTTCGGCAGCAGTGCGACCTCCGCCATTTCCATCGAGATCGCGTGGTGCTCGGCTTCGTAGCCAAAATTGCCCGCCATGCCGCAACACGAACTCTCGATAAGTTCGGGATGCGAGCCGGGGATCATCTTCAACACATCCAAGACGGCACCGGCTGCGCCGAAGGCCTTCTGATGGCAATGCCCATGGACCAGAAGGGGTGCGTTCGCCGGGTTGAGATTCAACTTGAAACGCTCTGCCTTGATCTCGCGCGCGGCGAACTCTTCGAACAAGAACGCTTGTTTGGATACCGCAATGGCTTCTTCACCCAGGCCCATGGCCAGAGCTTCGTCACGCAGTGTCAACAGACAGGACGGCTCCAACCCTATGATGGGCACACCATTGCGCGCAAACGGCACCAGGGCGCCGATCAGCTCACGAACCGTGTCCCTGGCCTTTTCGACCATGCCTGCACTCAGGTAAGTGCGACCACAGCAATAATGACCTGCCTTCCTCGTCAAGGTGTGCAAGGTGTAACCAGCGGCCCGCAGCACCCGCGCTGCGGCTACGGCGTTTTCGCTTTCAAACGTTCCGTTGAAGGTGTCCACGAAGAGGACCGCCGCTTTCCCGCCATTTGCCGAGGCGGCCAAGGTCGCGTCAGCACTCGCGAACAATGAAGCGTCATGGGGCCTCCAGAAGGTCTGCGCCCGCCATTTTGGCAGCGAGCGCAGCGAAGAAAATCCGAGCAGTTTTTCGCTCAACCAGGCCGCCCCCGGCAAGGCATCTCTCAGGTTGAGCGCCCAGGAAAAGCGGCTTGCCATCGCCGCGTAGGCAGGTATGGCGCCTACCAGGCGGTCCCTGAACGTATGGCCATAGCGTTGCTTGTAGTGGGCAAGAAATTCGACCTTCATCCTCGCCATGTCAACGCCCGTCGGGCACTCGCGCTTGCAGGCCTTGCACCCGACACACAAGTCCATCGCCTCGTACATTGCCCTGCCGCGGAAGGCGTCCGGCCCCAGCTGATCCGACAATGCCAGGCGCAGTGTGTTGGCACGCCCACGCGTCAGATGCTGTTCATCGCGCGTCACGCGATAGCTCGGACACATGGAGCCGATATCCAGCTTGCGGCAATGGCCGTTGTTGTTGCACATCTCCACCGCTTTCGCGAAGCCGCCGGTCGTATCGCCGCCAGTGCCTGGTGGGGTGATAACCCCCGTCAAGGCGTCATTTTGTACATTCCACGCCGACCAATCGAGCAAAGGTTTGAGCGCAATGGTGCGATAAGGGCGCGGCGCGGAGGGCGGGGCGAAGCGGAACAGCGAAACATCATCCATCTTCGGCGGGTCGATGATTTTTCCCGGATTGAACAGGCCGGCGGGGTCCAAATGGGCCTTGATTGAGCGAAACGCCGTGTTGAGGGCCGGTCCAAACTGCCACGCGATCCATTCGCCCCGACACAGGCCGTCACCGTGTTCTCCGCTGAAGGCGCCGCGATACTTGCGAACCAGTGCCGATGTTTCCTCGGCGATTGCGCGCATCCTGGCCGCGCCGCCGTCCCGGCCGTCCCGTCGCATGTCCAGGATCGGTCGCACATGCAAAGTGCCCACCGAGGCATGTGCATACCATGTGCCGTGCGTACCATGACGCGCGAATACGTCGGTGAGCGCGTCGGTGTATTCCGCCAGGTGCTCCAGAGGGACCGCGCAGTCCTCGATGAAACTCACCGGTTTGCCGTCGCCCTTCAGACTCATCATGATGTTGAGGCCAGCTTTGCGCACTTCCCAGACGTTCTTCTGCGCCGCTGCATCGGGCATCCGCAGGACGCTGCCCGGCAGGCCCAGGTCGGCCATCATCGCTGAGAGTTCCTCGAGCTTGTGAAGCAGGCTGCGTTTGTCGTCGCCGGAAAACTCGACCAGCAGGATCGCCGCCGGCCGACCGAGCAACGTGGTTTCCACCGTGGAGCGGAACGCCGCATTCGCCAGACTGAGCTCGATCATGGTGCGGTCAACCAACTCCACCGCAGTGGGTGCCAGCTTGACGATGTGTTGCGCGGCGTCCATTGCTGCCCGGAAGGTCTGGAAGTTGACGATACCGAGTACGGTGGCCGCAGGTACCGTCGATAACTGCAGCTTGAGGCTTTGGGTGTAAGCCAGGGTGCCTTCGGAGCCGATCAGCAAATGGGCCAGATTGACACTGCCATCCTGCGTGTAGCGCCTTTCATTCTGATTGTGAAAGATGTCGAGGTTGTAGCCCGCTACCCTACGTAGCACCTTGGGCCAGCGCGTCTCGATATCATTGCGATGCTGCCTGGCCAACGCACCCACGAACCGGGCAATCTCGACTCCGCGCGAAGCGAGCCCCACGACGGGCCCGAACTTCACCAGTGTGCCATCGGACAGCCATGCATTCGCGCCCAGTACGTTGTGCACCATGTTGCCATAGGCGATGGATCTGGAGCCGCACGAGTTGTTGCCCGCCATGCCTCCCAGCGTGGCCTGGGCGCTCGTTGATACGTCCACCGGAAACCACAAGCCGTGCTGCCTGAGTTGTGCGTTAAGCTGATCCAGGACGATGCCCGGTTGAACTGTGACCGTGCGGCGGTCAACGTCCAAATCGATGACCTGGCGGAGATATTTTGAGCCATCGACGATCAGAGCAGCACCGGTCGTCTGGCCGCACTGGCTGGTGCCGGCGCCACGCGGGAGGATGGGCACTTTGAGCTCACGAGCAATCTCAATGGCGACGACGACATCTCGCTCTTCGCGGGGCACCAGCACGCCCACGGGCATGATCTGGTAGATCGAGGCATCAGTCGCATAGCGCCCACGCGATGACGCATCGAACAGCACCTCGCCGCCAGTCTCTCGGCGCAGCCGTCGTTCGAGCGTCACGCTTACTTCGTTGATGGGTGGCATCGTGCCCGATACGGCTGCACGATCCTGCGAAGTCCCCGTCGTCATTGCCGTTGCGGCGACGGCTCTACAGTGCGCTCGCGCAGCTCACCAGCGCGCATGAGCTCGATCACTGCATTGCGCTTGCGTACCAGGTGTTCAACCAGGAGGGCACGCAAGCCCACGGCGTCGCGCTTTTCCAGCGCAGCCAGGATCTGCTCGTGTTCCGAAACCGCCTGCTTCCACTTTGCCTCGTTCTGGTTGCTGCGAAAACGCATCGATTGCACTCGCGCGTTGGTTTCCCGATAGATCTTTTCCAGCACGGGATTCTTCGTGGCGCGGTTGATGGCAGCATGAATCTGCGCATTGAGCCTGTAATACTCGTGCAGATCCTTGCGCGCGAAGGAAGCCAGCATTTCGTAATGCAGTGCCTTGATCTCCGCGATCTCGGCAGCGGTGATGCGCTGTGCCGCAAGTTCCCCAGAGATTCCTTCGAGCTCAGCAAGTACTTCAAATGCATGAATAATATCCGTCTCGCTGAGCTTGACCGCCACCGCGCCCCGATTGGGGAGCAGATCCACCAGCCCCTCCGCGGCCATCCGCTTGATGGCTTCGCGCAAGGGGGTGCGCGATACGGACAACAACGCACACAGCTCACGCTCGTTGAGTTTGGCGCCAGGGGGAATACGCCCTTCGACCAGCATCGTGCGCAGGCCTTGAACCACTTCATCGTGAAGAGTGCGCCTTGAGATCGCGAAGACTTCTACCATGCCGCTACCAAGAGCTCATTATGAATTTTGAATACACCCTGACTGCCTTCCACGGGGGCTGACCCTTAAACCCCATTACCATAACCCTCCCAAACGCTTACCGGTAGCTGAGGGCCGCCAGTTTGCATTTTGTATTCACTTTTGTAAAACTCGGGCGACCGCCAGTCCCTCCCCCTTCCGCCTGGAGCCGTGATGCTCGATCTCGATTTCCATCCTACCGGGAAGCACTTCCTGCAGATTCCCGGTCCGAGTCCAGTCCCCGAGCGCATTCTGCGCGCGATCAGCCTGCCTACCATCGATCATCGTGGACCGGAGTTCGCTGCATTGGGGTTGAAGGTACTCCGCGGAATCCAGACGATATTCAAAACGCGCCATCCGGTGATCATCTACCCCGCCTCAGGCACCGGCGCGTGGGAAGCGGCGCTGTGCAACACCCTGAACCCCGGTGACGAGGTCCTGATATATGAAACGGGCCATTTCGCATCGATGTGGATGAAGATGGCCACGCGTCTCGGTCTGTCGATAAGGGTTGTTGCCTGGACCGGAGGTGACGCTCATTTGCCGGATGCGCCAAGCTGGCGTCGCGGCGTACAAGCTGATCTGCTTGAACAGTGTCTGCGCCAGGATACCCAACGCAGGATCAGGGCAGTGTGTGTGGTGCACAACGAGACCTCCACCGGAGTCACCTCGGACATACCCGCCGTTCGGGCAGCGCTGGACGCAGCCGGCCATCCGGCATTGCTCATGGTCGATACGATTTCAGGACTGGCGAGCGTCGAGTTCTGCCATGAAGCGTGGGGGGTGGACGTTTCGATCGGTGGCTCGCAGAAAGGCCTCATGCTGCCGCCAGGCATCAGCTTCAATGCCATCTCGCCACGCGCGCTGGAGGTGGCGAAGACTTCGCAAATGCCGCGCTCGTTCTGGGCCTGGGATGAAATCGTTGCGATGAACCAGGACGGTTACTGGCCGTATACGCCCAACACGAACCTGCTCTATGGCCTGTCCGAGTCGATCGACATGCTGCTGTCCGAAGGACTGGACAATGTATTCGCGCGGCACGAGCGCTGGGCCGCCGGCGTGCGCGCGGGCGTCAGTGCCTGGGGCCTGCCCATTCAATGCGTTGATCCGCGCGCTTACTCGCCGGTCCTGACGGGCGTCATCATGCCGGTCGGAGTAGATGCCGATGCGCTGCGGCGACTCATCTACGAGCGCTTCGACCTGTCGCTCGGAACTGGGCTTGGAAAAGTGAAAGGGCGGATGTTTCGCATAGGGCATCTGGGCGACAGCAACGATCTGACTCTGCTTGCCGCACTCGCGGGTTGTGAAATGGGCCTCCAGCTGGCGGGCGTGAGCCTTGCTCACAGCGGTGTGCTGGCGGCGATGGAACATTTTGCAGCGCACCCGGCGCCGTCGGCCCTCAAGGAAGGCGGCTGATGTCCGCCAGCGACTGAACTTGCTCACGCGGATGAAACGCTTGCGAGTCAGCCATATCGTATTGGTATTGCTGTGCCTGATGTATTTCGTCACCTATCTCGACCGTGTGAATGTCAGCACCGCGGCGGCGGGCTTCGGAAAGGAATTCAATCTCAGTAAGACCGAGATCGGCCTGGTCTTCTCGGCGTTCGCTTATCCGTATCTCATCTTCCAGATCATCGGCGGTTGGGACAGCGATCGGTTCGGCGCGCGCCGAACGCTGATCGGCTGCGGCATCATCTGGGCGAGCGCCACGGTATTGACAGGCATGGCCGGCGGGCTGGTTTCCCTGCTGCTCGCGCGGACGCTGCTTGGCTTTGGAGAAGGCGCCACGTTCCCGGCGGCCACCTCCGCCATGGCGCGCTGGGTGCCAAAGGACAAGCGTGGATATGCGCAGGGCATAACGCATGCCTCCTCCCGCATTGGCAATGCCGCTGCTCCCGCGATGATCGTGTTCATGATGACGACCTATAGCTGGCGTGCAGCATTCTACGTGTGTGCCGCCCTGAGTTTTATTTGGGTGATTCTGTGGGGGCTCAACTTCACCGAGATTCCCAGTGATCATGCGCGAATCACCGCGCAGGAACTTGCCGAGTTGCCTGCCGCGCACAACATGCAACTCAGCGTACCATGGCTTCCGCTGTTCAAACGGATGGCACCTGTTACCGTGGTGTACTTCTGCTACGGCTGGACCCTGTGGCTGTTTCTCAGCTGGATTCCACAATATTTCCTGCACAACTTTGCGCTTGATCTCGGGAAGTCCGCCGCATTTGCCTCTGCCGTGTTCCTCGCCGGAGTGGCTGGGGACACTTTGGGCGGCGTCGCCACGGACCAGCTGCTCCGGCGCACCGGTAGCCTCAAGCGTGCCCGCAGCGGGCTCGTTGCAGTATGCATGCTGCTGAGCATGCTCACGTTGATTCCTCTTTTGTTCACGCATAGCTTGACGGTTTCGCTGTGGTGCCTGTCCGTCGGTTTTTTCTTTGCTGAAGTGACCGTGGGCGCAATGTGGGCCATTCCGATGGACATTGCGCCGCAGTGTTCGGGGACGGCCAGTGGGATGATGAATACCGGCTCCGCGCTTGCGGCAATCACGAGCCCCGTGCTTGGGGGTTACCTCATTGATCGTTACGGCAGCTGGGAAGCCCCTTTCGTCGTCAGCATGATCCTGATGGGGATAGGCGTGCTGCTTGCGTTCCGCATGCATCCGGAGATTCGTTTCCACGCCGGCGGCGCTGCGCCAAATGCAGCTGATGGCCCTTTAGATGCGGCTGGTGACAGGCACTTTGACCCTGCCCGCTTTCCGGAATAGCGTTACTTGGCATTTCGTATGCATAATTTAGTACGCGTTATATCGTCAGTCTCCATTCGTAGGGGGGAGATTCTGTGAGCCATCGGGCTGAGGGCGCAGGCACGCCGATATCAGATCGTCGGGCATTCCTCAAGTCCGCGGCGTATGCGGCGACCGGCGTATCGCTGGGCTGCCTTGCCGGTTGCGCAGCGCCTGCGCGCGTCCCGTCCAGCCGGATCGTCATTGACCGTCTAAGTGACCGCCTGCTCCTGTTTCGTGGAGCGGGCGGCAACGTGGTCGCCCTCACCGGACCTGAGGGTGTGCTCATGGTTGACGGGGGTCTTGCCGAGCACACCCATGAGTTGCTCGCAGCAGTGACCGGGGCCACCGGGGGACGCCCTGTCCACACACTGTTCAACACGCACTGGCACTGGGAGCACACCGGCTCGAACGAGCGGATCCGCCGGATGGGCGCGACGATCATCGCGCACGAGAACACCAAACTGTGGCTTGGAGCGCCGGTCTGGGAAGCATGGCAGGACCGCATGTACCCGCCGCGGCCGCCGGAGGCACTTCCCACGCGCACGTTCTACACGTCAGGAGAAATGACTTTCGGTAGCGAACCGATCGAATACGGCTACCTGATGCAGGCGCACACGGACGGCGATATCTACGTCTACTTCCGCAACCACAACGTCCTCGTCGCCGGGGGTGTGGTCACCGTGGGACGCTATCCGGTCCTCGACTACTGCACCGGTGGTTGGATCGACGGCATGAGGGATGCCGCGCAGCAACTGGTGACGCTGACAAATGACCAGACACGGATCATTCCCGGCACCGGGCCCGTTCAGACGCGCGCAGATGTGACGGCCGAGCATGCCATGCTCGCGGAGCTGCGCGAGAGCATCTGGAAACTGATGTGCAAGGGACTCAACGCCGACGACATCCTGGCCACGAAAGCGACGCGTAGCTTCGACGCGAAGTGGGGCGACCCAACCGTGTTCGTCAGGAACGCGTGTCAGGGCCTGTACGGTCACGCACGCGACATTCGCGGCGCGGTATAGGGACGAAGATGTCGAGCGACCGGCAAAAAGTGATGCGTTACGTATTCCTCCCACTGCTGATTGGTTCCGTGGCGTTGGCGTCAGGTTCGCCGCGGGCGCAAGACAAGCAGCATCCCGATGTCGCCACGGCGCCGACAACCGCGGGCAACTGGCCGATGCTCGACTCCTATTGCGAGAAATGCCACAACGCCACTGACTGGGCGGGCGGCGTTGCATTTGACGCGATGCAGGCCAGCGACATCCCGTCCGACGCCAAGACCTGGGAAGCGGCGATCAGCAAGCTGCGTGGTCGCATGATGCCACCGCCGGGTGAGAAGCAACCCCCCCAGCCGATGATCGATCGGTTCGTGGCGGGAATGGAAACCACTTTGGACGCGGCGGCGCCCGCAGATCCGCTTTCGGGCTTCGTGTCGCTCCACCGGCTCAGCCGCACCGAATATGGACGCTCCGTGCAGGAGGTCACTGGACTTACCGTCGATGCAAGCCAACTGCTTCCGGCCGACACGAAGAACGAGGATGGGTTCGAGAACATCGCCGATGTGCTTACGGTCTCTCCCACGTTCCTTTTCCAATACATCGTGGCGGCGCGTTCCGTCGCGGAACAGGCGATCGGCAACCCGCATCCCCTGATGGCCAAGGTGACTCTGGACGGTGATTACTACGCCAACCAGAATTTCCACATCGAGGGTCTGCCGCTCGGCACACGCGGCGGTCTGCTGGCCTCGCATTATTTCCCGGCGGACGGGGACTACGTTTTTGATATCAATATCTCGGTCGGCGGCATCTCGACCGGCAGAGTGTATCCCGGTTACGTCGAGGGCCTGGACGATCCGCGCACCGTGATCCTGACGATCGACGGCCAGCGGGTCTTCGAGCAGACGATCGGTGGGGCGCAGGACCTCAAGCAAGCCGATCAGGATCCGATCCGATCGAGCAAGGACCTGCATGATCGCTTCTCCGACATCCACGTCGCTGTAACGGGTGGACCGCACCAGGTCGGCGTTACGTTCGTCGGGCGCACTTATGCTGAATCGGATGAGATGCTGCAGCCCCTGGATCCAATGGGCGGCGAAGGGCGAGCGCCCCGCATTGCGGCCGTTGAGATCAGGGGTCCGCACAATCCGACGGGCCTCAGCGAGACCCCCAGTCGCAGGCGGATCTTCAGCTGCTACCCGAAGACGTCGGCCGAGGAAGACCCCTGCGCGCAGCAGATCATCTCTGCCCTCGCACGCCGTGCATACCGGAGGCCGGTCGATGCGGATGACCTCACGGCGCCGCTGCGCTTCTACCGGGCCGGACTGAAGGAAGGCGGCACCTTCGATGCCGGCATCAAGGATGCGCTGATGTCCATCCTGGCGAGCCCAAAGTTTCTATACCGTGTCCCAGAGGTTCCAACGGGCACCGCGCCGGGTACCGCCTTCCGGCTCAGCGAGTTCGATCTCGCCACACGGTTGTCGTTCATGCTGTGGAGTCAGGGCCCGGATGGCGCGCTGCTGGACTCCGCGATCGCGGGGAAGCTGAGTGACCCGCAGGTTCTCGCGCGGCAGGTCGACCGCATGCTTGCGGACCCGCGCGCGACTTCCCTGACCACCAACTTCGCCTTCGAGTGGTTGGAAGTCGGCAAGATGGATCAGGTCAAACCCGACCCCACCGTATATCCGAGTTTCGACGCGGCACTGCGCGCGGACCTGGGTCAGGAGATGTATCTGTTTGTCGACAGCGTACTGCGCTCAAATCAAAGCGTTCTCACGTTGCTGGCGGCTGACTATACATTCCTCAATGCGCGGCTGGCGCGCCTGTACGACGTTCCGAACGTGAGCGGCAGCCAGTTCCGGCGCGTCAAGCTCACGGACTCCCATCGGTTCGGGCTGCTGGGCAAAGGCGCGATGCTGCTCGGAACCTCATATGGCAATCGCACCGCGCCCGTGCTGCGCGGCTCCTGGGTGCTCGACACTATTACGGACACGCCACCGGTGGCGCCCCCGCCGAATATCACGCCGCTGAAGGAGAACGTTGCCGGCGCCACGCCACTGACCATACGCCAGCGTATGGAGGAACACCGCTCCAATTTTTCCTGCAATGCCTGTCATGGGATCCTCGATCCGATCGGCATGTCGCTCGAGAACTTCGATGCGATCGGCAGATGGCGCGACAAGGACCCGGATACGGGGACGCCGATCGACGCTTCCGGAAGAATGTCGGATGGCACATCGCTGGGTGGACCCGGCGACCTGCGCGCCTACCTGATGAAGCATCCTCAGCAGTTCGTACAGACGGTCACCGAGAAGCTGATGACCTTTGCACTGGGCCGCGATCTCGACTACCACGACATGCCGACGATCCGGGCCATCGTGCGCGATTCCGCCCAGCATGGCTACACGTTCAGGTCGTTGGTGCTGGGAATCGTCAATAGCAAGCCGTTTCAGGAGCAACCGCTCCCCCCTGCTGAGCCGAACGGGAAACCTGCCACGCAGGTCGCACAGCAGCGCTGAATTCCGTTAGCGAGTACACCAGAATGTTCGTCATCACCAAAAAATATCTCTCCCGCCGGACGGTTCTGCGCGGCATGGGGGCTGCGGTGGCGCTGCCGCTGCTGGATGCCATGATCCCAGCTCGCACGGCCCTGGCGAACACGGCAGCCGCCCCGCTGGTGCACCTGGCCTTTGTATATTTTCCTCACGGCGCGATCATGTTTCCGGGAAACGATCACTGGACACCGAGTGGTGAGGGCACAGATTTCAAGCTCTCGCGCATTCTGTCGCCGTTGGCACCCTACCAGGGGCAGCTGACGGTCGTGAGCGGCCTGGGCAACAAGCCCGCGGAGAGTTCGGCGGTACACGCGATCGTGCCTGGCACCTGGTTGAGTTGCGTGCACCCGCATGAGGGCCAGACAGCCAACGGCGCCATCACCGTCGACCAGATAGCGGCGCTGCAGATCGGCCAGTCGACACCGCTGCCATCATTGGAGGTTGCCGCGGAGGCCGGTGGCGGCGCCGGTGTCTGCGACCGCAATTACGGCTGCAGCTACTCGGGTACCATCGCGTTCCGCAACCCCACGACGCCGTTGCCGATGGAGAACAACCCGCGCAAGCTGTTCCAGCAGCTCTTCGGAGAAGGCGACAATGCCGCGGATCGCAAACAGATCGGCGAGCAGTACGGCAGTATCCTCGATATGACTGCGGCGGATGCAAAGGCGCTCGCGATGCGGGTTGGGCCACGCGACCGTGCTCTGCTCGACGATTACCTGGAGACGGTGCGCGAGATCGAGCGGCGGGTGCAGAAGATAGGTCAGCAGAATCTTTCGGGTATGGCGCTGCCGCCGACGCCTGCAGGCATCCCCGATAGCTTCCCCGAACAGCAAGCGCTGATGTTCGATATGATCGCGCTGGCCTGGCAGGCGAAGTTGACGCGCATCGCCACCTATATGATGGCCGCCGAAGTCAGTCAGATGACCTACGGATTCATTGGCGTACCCGATGCCTTCCACCCGGTCTCGCATCATCAGGGAGACCCGGTGAAGCTCGAGAAGCTGGTGAAGATCCAGCAATACCACACCGGCGTGCTGAAGCAGTTCCTCGACCGACTCGCCGCCACGCCCGACGGTGAGGGCTCACTGCTGGACCATTCGATCATTGTTTATGGCAGCAACATGAGCAACAGCAATGCTCATAACCAGTTCCCGTTGCCCACTGCAATCGTGGGGCATGGCTGCGGCAAGATCAAAGGGGGCCAGCACCTGCGCTACCCGGACCACACACCGCTATCGAATCTTCTGCTGACGGTGCTCGATCGTGCGGGAGTCAAGCAGGACAAGCTGGGCGACGACAGTGGCACCTTCGCGGAGGTCTAAGGTGAAGCGATGGCTGGCTGTGGCCCTGCTCGCGACGAGTGCGCCGGCGTGGGCTACCGCGCAGCCACAGCCGGCGCTGGTCGCCGCCGCGGAATCGGGGGATACCGCGACGGCGCTGACACTGATTCGGGGCGGCACGAACGTAGATGCGACCGCGAGCGACGGCACCACGGCTCTTGAATGGGCCGTGCATCGCGATGACATGCCGTTGATCGACGCGCTGATCACGGCGCATGCGAACGTCAAGGCCGCGAATAACTACGGCTCGACGGCGATGGCCGAAGCGGCGATCTACGGCGATGTCGCGGTAATCGAGAAGCTACTGGACGCGGGCGCAGACGTGGAGTCCGCGAATGCCGATGGTCAGACCGCGCTGATGATTGTCGCGCGAGCCGGCAACGTGCGGGCGGCGCAATTGCTGCTGCGGCATGGCGCCAACGTCAACGTTGTGGAGACGTGGCGCGGGCAGACGGCGCTCATGTGGGCGGCGGCGCAGAGTTGGCCCGACATGGTCAGGCTGCTTCTGAAGCATGGTGCACACCCGGATGCCCGCTCGTTCGTGCATGGCGATGTGCGGCAGATTACCGCGGAGCCGCGTATCCAGGCACGGCCGCTCGGAGGTCTCACGTCCCTGCTCTATGCGGCGCGGCAAGGATGCCTGGCATGTGTGGAGGCGCTGGTCGAGGGTGGCGCTACGGTCGATCTGCCTGATCCGCAGGACGTGCGGCCGCTGCTGATGGCGGTCGAGAATTTCCATTTCGACATTGCGAAGTATCTGCTTGAGAAAGGCGCCAACCCGAACCGGTGGGACTGGTGGGGGCGCACTCCTTTGTACGGCGCGGTCGATCTCAATACGCTGCCATACGGTGGCTGGCCTGATCGTCGCTCTCTGGACAGGACGACAAGCCTCGATTTGATCAGAATCCTCCTCGATCACGGTGCCAATCCCAACGCACAACTGAAACTGTTTCCACCGTATCGCTCTCTCGGCCACGACCGGGGCGGCGACCGTATGCTCACCATCGGCGCTACGCCGCTGCTGCGAGCGGCGAAGGCGGCTGATGTCGACTCGATTCGGCTACTGCTGGCTCATCACGCCCTCGTGGACTTGCCGAATAGATTCGGTACGACGCCATTGCTGGCTGCGGCTGGAGTTGGGTCCGGCAATGCCGATACGCGCGGCAAGTTCAAGAGCGAGAAAGACGCTGTGGAGTCCATCGAGCTCCTGGCGGCGGCAGGCGCGAACGTCAATGCGAAGGATGAGGAGGGCCAGACGGCCCTGCACGGAGCGGCCCTCTGGGGATCGAATGAGGTTGTTAAGTGCCTGGTCAGGCACAACGCCGATCTCTATGCAAAGGATACGCGCGGTGATACACCCGTGGATTCAGCCCTGGGTCTACATGGCAGCGGTCCGGGCAGTAACGGTGGCGATGTCCACAAAGACACGGCGGCGCTGCTTCAGCAGTTCATGGCAAGCAATGGCGGCGAGGCGAGACGCCGACTGTAGCACTTGGCTTCTGCGTGCTGACCTACCTGATGGATAGGTGACAGTTTATTCCCGAGACATGGGTGACTTGGTCTCAATCGGTCATCGAAGCACTTGAACGACTGGCGCGCCCGCGACTGGTCCGAGCAGAAACTCCTGTTCATGAAGGGTAATCACACGGATTTCACACGGATCAGGCGAGACGTTACGAAACGCGACGAGGGATTTTCGCGGCTGGCCGCAGGGGCGATCGAGATGACCCCGTCTTCATGCGCTCTGCGCCTGCAACTCGGTCAGATCCTGCACCTACTGATGGAGGGCGCGATGCGCCTCGCAGAAAGATGCAGGATAATTGAACGAAATGTTATTTAGGGTCGCCAAGGGGCGTCGAACCCATGCTCGGCAAGGATTTTCTGACCCGTCGGTGAAAGAATGAAGAGCGCAAACTGCGCGCCCTGTTCTTGATTTGCGCTCTTGAGAACCGTCAAGCCGTAGTCCGCGGAAACGGCCAATTCCGGTGGCAACTCGACCGTGTTGATGCCAGCCATTTGCTCCGTTGCCGAATGTCCATTGGTACAGTAGGAGAGAACCACATCGAGCCTCTTCTGTTGAAACAACCACACCATGGCATTCTTGGTATTGGGTGGAACGCCGAGCGGCCCCTGGGGGCTTCCCATCCTTAAGGCCTTGGCTTCGAGCTTTTCCCGGCTTCCAGGCTTGACACTGTCCGCCCGTTTGAAAATCGCCCAGGCGTAGGCCCCGCCGGGGTCATTATCCGGAGAGGAGGTTCCGATTTTGATGTCCGGCTTCAGCAGCGTGGCAAGAACGGTTCTTGGCGTTGCCGACAGGCCTGGACGGAATATCGCGCACAAGTGATTGCGCGCGAAGAGCACCGTTGGACCTGAGAGGCCCGCTTTGGTGAGCGCTTCCGGGTAACCCATGTCGGCTGATGTGAATACATCGCCCGCCTCGCCTTTGGCGAGCCGGTCGCCGAGCGCGCCGGAGGCTCCGTAAACAGGTACGACCGTAGCGCCGTAGGCGGCGGTATAGGCTACAGCCAGGTCCGTCATCGCCGCGCGCAGGCTCCCCGCGGAATGCAGCCGCACAGTGGGCACATCGGCAGCGAAACCCGTCGAGGTCGCCAGTACGGTAATCAACGTTGCAAACCATAGTCGATTCATACATTCCTTCATTCTAGGCGTTGGGATCATCGGCATTGGGATAAAACAGCTGCTGTCCGTCGACTTTGTAGTGAGCGATGTCCCGTTGCCCAACGGGAGAAATCAAAAAGTCGATGAATTGCTGGCCCAACACCTTCTTCACGTTCGGATGCTTTTTCGGATTCACCAGCATGATGCCGTACTGATTGAAGAGGCGCTTGTCGCCTTGGATCAAAATCTCCAGGTCGCCCTTATTCTTGAAATGAACCCAAGTGGCACGGTCTGACAGCACATAGGCCTCGCTTGCACTGGCGACATTAAGGGCAGCGCCCATACCTTGCCCGATCGACTTGTACCAAGGGCCTCTAGCTTGATCGATGTCGATGCCACTGTCTTTCCATAGCGCCAGTTCTGCCATGTGGGTCCCCGAGCGATCGCCGCGCGAGATGAAGGGAGCCCTCTTGTCTTTGATGGCAGCGAGCGCTTGGCGGATATCCACTAGACCCTTGACTCCCGCAGAATCTGCCTTGGGTCCAATCAACACGAAATCGTTGCACATGACCGGGTACCGTTTCAGGCTCTCACCCTCGGCGAGAAATTGTAGTTCCGCCGCTTTCGCATGCACAAAAACCACATCCGCATCGCCGCGCCGGCCGGTATCCAGCGCTTGACCGGTGCCCTGCGCGATTACCTTCACGGTAATGCCGGTACGCTCTTTTACGATCGGCAAAATATAGTCGAAAAAACCAGAATCCTGGGTGGACGTGGTCGAGGCGACGACAATCGACTGATCCGACGCGGCCGCGTTTGAGACGCGCCCTGTTAGCGCAACTACCGCTAACAGGGCGAATGCGTGCACCCAAAGGATTCTATGCAATCTGTTCATAGCGATTTCCGTGACTTTAGAGCAACAATTCGCCGGCGAGGAAGGCTCGCGCTTCCGTAGTCGCGGGTGATTTGAAAAATTGGTCTGCCGCTGATGCCTCGACTACCGTCCCACGGTGTAACAGCACGATGTCACCGGCAACGCGGCGCGCCTCCCCCAGGTCATGCGTAGCCATAACCACCTTGACTCCGCTCGCGCTCACCGAGCGTACCAGCTCTTCAATCGCTTTCGTGGCGGCGGGATCCAAACTCGCGGTCGGTTCATCAAGGAACAGGACCCGAGGCTTGCGGGCCAAGGCACGGGCGATGGCGAGGCGGTGCTGCTCGCCACCGGAAAGCCGTCGGGCTGGGCGATCTCCCAGGCCGTCAAGATCAACGAGCAACAGCAATTCATTGGCTCGACGTTGGCGCTCGCTTCGAGGCACTTCGGCAGATTCAAGCGCGAAGCGGAGGTTTCCGACTGCGCTGCGACGGAGCATCACCGGGCGCTGGAAGACGATCGCGCGCCGTAGTGGCGGTGATTGTACAAATCCACCCCAGGTCACCTGGCCGCTGGAGGGAGCAATCAATCCCATGGCCGCGCGCAGGAAGGTTGTTTTTCCTGAGCCGTTGGGGCCGATAAGCACCGTGGGAGCCCCCGCCTCAATCACGAGAGACACCTGACGTAGAATTCCAACGGCGCCCACGTCGATGTTCACTTTCGAGAACTCTATGGGCAAGTCAGAAATGGCCGCGTCGGTATTCATCCGGCAAACCGCTCGCCGGCAAGTCGCGCACTCCAGGCGAGAGCGCTCACCAGCATGATAATACCCAACAAGATGACCCCTAAACCGACGGCAAGAGGGAGATTGCCTTTCGAAGTCTCAAGCGCGATCGCCGTGGTCATGGTTCGTGTGAAGCCTTCGATATTGCCGCCCACGATGATAATGGAACCGACCTCGGCGGCCGCTCTGCCAAATCCTGCAAGAAGTGCCGTCACCAGAGAAAATCTGCCGTCCCATAACAGCGTCGAGACGCGTTTGAATGCACCAATGTGCATGGCGGAGAACTCATCTCGGTATTCAAGCCAAAGGTCTTCGACGGTTTGGCGTGTGAGCGCCGCAATGATGGGCGCCACCAGTATTGTCTGCGCGATCACCATGGCCGACGGCGTAAAGAGCAATCCCCATGAGCCCAAGGGACCCGATCGCGAGAGACTGAGATAGACGGCCAAACCCACGGTCACCGGCGGTAAGCCCATGAGTGCATTCATCATGACTATGACGAATCCGCGGCCTCGAAACCGCGTAAGCGCGACCAGCGCTCCCAGAGGCATACCGATGAACGATGCGAATACTGTCGCCGTGAGGCTTACGGCAAGGGACAGCCAAGCAATTGAAAACAGCGCAGGATCACCGGTCAGAAGCAGGTGAAATGCAGATGCGCTCTCGGACATCAGACAAGTGCCCGCACACGATGAATTTTAAGCACTCGTCCGACGCTTTTTAGACAACGGGACCGCGCGAGTTGATTTAGCAGCACTTCGATTCACTCGCTTTCTGATCTCTTCGAGGCTATCGCCCGCAACATCGTTCAGTTTTCGCTCTACTTCTCGATAACGCTCTATCAGCAGAACTCCGAATGGGGTGATTTGGGTTCTACGACCGCCGGGGCCGCCTGGACTACTCACCGCCGCAGGCAATTCAAAGGACTTGTTCAAGCTATCAATTAAAAGCCAAGCTCGGCGATAACTAATTCCCATTCGACGCCCGGCCTCGGAAAGTGAGCCGTACTCCCTGATCCCTTCCAGCAAGGCAACTTTCCCCGGGCCTAGATTTGAGTTTTCCGCAAAATCTATACGGAATCGAATCAGGGGCGCTCGCTTCATGATTCCTCCGTGGTCAAGGCTCACCAATGGCAGCGTTATACCAAGAATGTACAACGCTTGTTAGACTACCGGAATCAACCGGAAGTCACCGGTCACACGCTCGATTTCCCTGACGTAAAGTTTCCCAACCGCTTTGATCGGATGGAATGGGCCGGTGCCTTTGGCACCCTCATTCCTTTTGTCGTCGCCTACATTGCGGTCGTCAAGCTGGACCCCTTCGGCGATCCAGGCGGCCCAGACGGGCACTATCACCCAAGCAACGGTCTATGCGGCGGACGGCGTTACAGGATTGGCTTTGCTGCTCCTTGGTCAGACAGGCGCGGCGAATCTAGTCGCGAAATCGTTTCCCCGATACATCGTCATTGGAATCGTCCTGGGCCTGGGGCTGGGATTCATGCTCAGCGGCATCAAAATGATGAGCGAGGATTGGATTTTTCGTCGGAGCCACCACTTCGCAGCGCACCCCAAGCTCGGTGAGCTGCCAGTACAGTACATAGCCGGTGGGGCCCGCCTCGTAGCACACCCTCAAGCTCTCCGGCTTGCCGAGCTTGCGGATCAACCGACCGACCGACTCGGCGCGGTTCGGAATCGTCCCCAGACTGCGCACCTCCCCGCCTACCTCCGCCACTGCCACCGCAATACTCTCCGCATGGACATCCAACCCGATAAATCGTACGTTCTTCATCGTCGGCTCCCATTTGTATGCGCCTCTGCGCCGCGGTCTTTCCCGACTCACAGCGTAATCCGCGATGCTGCAAATCGGGAGCCGGTCGTTTCATGATGACTAGCCAGCTTTGGCGCAATAAGGCCGCACCTTCGGCAACCAGCCTTTGCTCTAAATGCTCTCACCTGGCATGACCTAGAGCTGGGCGTGAAGTACCGCTTCATCCCGCAAAGCGACACAGTGCCGGAGGTGGGGTATTTCCGATGATAGAGCTGCCCACCGGCTGCTACTCGCGCGGCCTGGGCGTGGTGAAGACCTGGGGGTCCAGACGTCACTACCCATTACAGCGCGCCGGAAATTGGCCGGCTGATGGCTGCTGCCACTCGGATTCTGGTGGGGTCCCACGAAACCTCCACGCCGACCTTGCGTGGAATGGCACAAAGGGAACCTAAGTCAATGGTAGAAAGGGAGGGAATCGAACCCTCGACCCCGGCATTATGAGTCTGGTTCTTGGGTCAAGGTAGTCTTTATATTCAATAACTTAGCTGAGTGGCTCCCGTTGCAATTGGCACCACGAAGCACAACTGGGCACTACTGATTCCCGCAAATCTCCCGCAGCAGTCAGGGTCCTGATCCCCGGGATCGGCACTTAAGCGGGTAATAGACCGGCCGCGAACGTGTTGGCGGGCACGACCAGCAACCACACTTCCTCGGACGCCGCTCCGACATGCAGCCCGTCCAGCTCGACCAGCCGGATGGCATCGCCACCCGCCTCGCTGCGCAGCAGCGGAACCTCGACCATCAGCCGCAAGTCGTTGTCGTCGGTTGTATCGATTGGCAGCTGTTCCAGGGCGCGCCTCGCCTTTTTCGTAGTCCACATCCACCCTCCCCACCGGGACGAGATGCAGGAGATCGCGTCGACATTCGAAAGTGCGCGCCTTCCCCGCGGCTTCCACGAAGCCTCGGGCGCGATCTACGAGTTCCTGACGCGCTTCAAAGATGGCGAGCCGCCGAACTTCGATGAAGTGATGGCAGCGATGCTGGAACGATAGCTACAGGGGTACCGCGCAGTATTCATAAACGGGAATTGCGGTGTAGGCTCGCCACGATCACAAGAACAGGAAGCGGCCAAGCGCGCCGGAGGGGACAAACATGAAGCCTGTCGCCACGTTATGCCTGATTCTGCTGTCCTCCAGCACCTTCGCGGCCGCCGGCCCGAAGTCACCGCCGCCCGCCCCACCCCAGCATCGCGCCGCGCCCGTCGCAGCTGGCAACGCGCGCGCAGGCGATCGAGATCGCCCGCCCTACCCGAAGGGCTTGAACTCCACGCAGACCTTCGCTTCGTCATCGTAATGCCCTGGCCCCTCCCACAGCGTCGACTCGGGGCACCATTCATTCGTGACCGCCTCAAATCCACCGTCTGCGAAGCAGCCACGCCTTAATGAACTGCGTGAGACAAACATAGGCAACCAGAGTCAGCAGCAATATCGGCCAAAATAAGGGCGGCAAGTGGCTAAAGCCGAGTGCCGCGGCCAGGGGGGAATATGGCAGCCAAGCACCCAACACCATGATAGAAAGTGTCGTGGCCGTGAGCGCCCAGCTCGCGCGGCTCTGCAGAAACGGTATCTTGTTGGTGCGGATGATGTGGATGATAAGCGTCTGGGTCATCAACGATTCGACGAACCACCCGGTCTGAAAAACCGGCGCCCGGGCGGGAGACCAGCAGTTGAATACATACAGCATGACGAAGAAAGTTGAATAGTCGAAGATCGAACTGATCGGGCCGATGAAGAAGATGAAGCGCTTGATTTCGGCGATATCCCAAGGCCGCGGCCGAGCCACTTGCTCATCGTCCACGGCATCCGATGGAATCGGCACCTGCGAAAAGTCATATAGCAGATTGTTCGTCAACACCTGAATCGGCGCCATCGGCAGGAACGGCAGAAAGGCGCTCGCGCCAACGACGCTGAACATGTTGCCGTAGTTCGAACTCGCGCCCATCCGAATGTACTTGACGATGTTCGCGAAGACCTTGCGGCCCTCGATGACGCCCCCTTCGAGAACGGTGAGATCCTTTTCGAGCAGAATCAGGTCCGCGGACTCCTTTGCAATGTCGGTGGCCGTGTCCACCGAGATGCCAACGTCTGCCGCTCTCAAGGCCGGTGCGTCGTTGATCCCATCCCCCATGAATCCGACGACATGACCCTTAGCTCGCAGGACGCGGATGATCCGCTCCTTGTGCGCGGGAGACAAACGGGCGAACAGCGTCGCCGCCACCGCGGCCTCGGCCAACTGGTCATCCGACAGCTTTTCGACCTCGCTACCCAACAGCATCGGGTCGGGTTCGAGACCCACTGCCCTGCACACTTTGCGGCTGATGAGATGGTTATCGCCGGTCAGAATCTTGACGCCGATTCCATGCTTGCGTAGTGCCGCTATGGCGCTTCCGGCACTTGCCTTGGGTGGATCGAGGAAGGCCACGTACCCTTTGAGTACCAAGTCCCGTTCATCGTACTTTGCGCAGATCTCCTTTCCCGCCAGCTCCTTGGTCGCCACGGCCAGGACGCGAAAACCATCGTTACTGAGGTCGTCGTATTTCTGCTTCAGCTCCACCGCCAAGCCCGGTTCCATTGCGAACAATGTACCGCCGCGTTCAAAACGCGAACAGCGCTGAAAAACCTCCTCCGGAGCACCCTTAGTCAGCAGAATGACCTTGCCATCTGAACCCCGCACCATGACCGACATCATGCGTCGAGTGAAATCGAACGGAATCTCGTCCAGTTTCTTATAGCTGTCGATCTCTGCCTTGGCGTGAAAGTCGGGACTCTCTAAAATCGCCCGGTCGAGCAGGTTCTTGAGACCCGTCTGAAAGAAGCTGATGAGGTAGCCGTCCAGGAGCACTTCGTCGGATTCCCGACCGTCGACGTCGCAATGGCGCATGAGGACGACGCGATCCTCCGTGAGCGTCCCCGTCTTATCGGTGCACAACACGTCCATGCCGCCAAAGTTCTGGATCGCATTGAGCCGCTTGACGATCACCTTCTTGCGGCTCATGGCGAGCGCCCCCTTGGAGAGGCACACGGAGACGATCATCGGCAGCATCTCGGGCGTCAATCCCACCGCCACGGCCATCGCGAAGAAAAATGCCCCCTTCCAGTCGTGCTTGGTGAACCCGTTGATGAGGAATACCAGTGGCACCATCACCGCCATGAACTTCAACATGAGCCAGGTGAAGCGCTTCACCCCTTCATCGAAGCTGGTCAACGCACGGTCCCCAGTCAGCGTTTTGGCCATGCTGCCGAAATAGGTGTTGACACCTGTGGTAACAACGACCGCGGTGGCCGTACCACTCTCGACGCTGGTCCCCAAAAAGCAGACGTTTTTGAAATCAGTCGGCTGGGTCGCCTCGCTCGGCACCCGCTCCGCCGACTTCTCCACGGGAAGCGACTCGCCCGTGAGACTCCCCTGGTTCACGAACAGATCCTTCGTCGACAGAAGCCGGACATCCCCGGGGGTCATATCGCCTGCGCCTAATTTTACAATGTCGCCCGGAACCAGGTCCTTGAGTGGGATCTCTCGAGGCGCTGCATCACGAACCACGGTTGCGGTCACATGGATCATCGCCTTGAGTTTCTCGGCCGCGTTGTCGGCGCGAGCTTCCTGCCAGAAGCGCAGACTCACGCTTAGAGCCACCATGGCTGCCATCACGATTCCGGCACGCGGATCGTCGGTGAGAAAGGAGATCGCCGAGAGGCTCGAGAGCAGAATGACCAGTGGGTTGAGCAGGATTTTCCAGACCCGCATCAGCCCACCCTGGCGCCGCTTGCGCCCGATCTCGTTGGGCCCGACGGTGCGCGCCCGATTTTCCGCTTCGGTCTGAGGAAGGCCGCGTAGACTCGTGCCGAGGTTGCGCAGCACTTCCTCCCCATCCTTGCGCGCCGCATCGATGACAGCGGGCGAAACACTCATGGTCGGACGCTTTTTCCTTGGTGGCTTCGCCGCATTGTCCGGCTGAATCCCAGCATCCGGGCGGTCATGCGCATCCGTTGCGGCATCGCGAGCCGAAGGAATCGCCTGCGGATCCGAATCGAGCGTTGTCATGATTGCCTTGACCGCTTCTAGAGTGAAGCCCTAAAGCTTCGATGCCGCCATCGACCCGTGGCTAGATGTAGGCGTTGTACCTTTCCCACGCCCCCCTTAGGGCAAGGCGGCGCGGTCCCGCTCGGTGGGTTAGCTTGCAGATACGCGCCATCCCAGGGCGTAGCGTTTCGGCTTTCATGGTGCCAAAGACGCCGGCGAGCACACGAAATCGGTGGCGCCCCCGATGCCTCCAATGATCTGCAAGAGGATGGCGTATGTTGGATGCGCAACGACCACGGTCGCTGCACGTCTCAAGCCTTCTCAGCCACTGACGTACCGCCTTGTCTGGGCGCCTCCAGCCGCGACAGCAGCTCGTCCGGGTAGTCTGTCTCGCTCTGGACGGCTCCTGCATAGACGCAACCTGCGTTGCCATCGAGTGAGATCATATCGCCCTCACGCAAGGTCGCCTGGCCAATCAAGATAGTACGCGCCGCATCATCGATTTGCAGCTCCGCGCAGCCGACCAAGCACACTTCACCCAACTGGCGCGCCACTACGGCCGCGTGCGAGGTGCGTGCTCCGCGCTGCGTCAGCAGGCCTACTGCGGATTCCAGCGCGGCAATATCGCTGGTTTCCGCTTCGCGACGGACTAACACGATCCGCGCGCCCGCGGCGAATCGTGCGACGGCTCGCCCTTCATCGGGAGCGATCTCACCAACAGCTACACCGGCGCTGGCGCTGGCCGCGCGGGCGAGCCGTACCGGCGCCATGCCCGTAGGCGCGACAATAAGCGGAGACCGGAGGTGCTTTGCTGACCTATTGAGACCGCGTTACCTATCTGTCCGGAATGAACCGAATGGAAATGGTGGAAAGGGAGGGAATCGAACCCTTGACCACGGCATTATGAGTCCAATTCCTGGTTTATTAATCTTTATACTCAGTAGCTTAGCTCAGTGGCGCTCGTTGCAACCAGCACCACGAAGGACAACTGAGCACAACTGATTCCCGCAAATCTCCCGCACTCAAGGCGAGGGATGCTTCCGCCAACGCCCGAAGTCGCCTTGCTTGCCGATATATACGCGGCCAACCCAATTCGACGTGTGGACAAGCCGCAAATCGACCGCAGACCGAAGGTTCGATTTCTGGACATCGCGGAAGATCATCTTATTAGCCTGTCGCGTTGCGGCGGTGCCCAAACGCTTCGCCGAATCTCCGTCGCTCCCCGAAATTCAACTGCCGCGGCCGGCCTTCTGAACCGCCACAGGAGGGTCGACAAAATCCAGGACAGCAGGAACGCTCCCACGATAACGTAGCCCGCGGCGCCGAAATTGACGCCATTGATGAATTCAAAGACGCTGCCGTGCAGATGCAGTATGGATGCGGCAACCTGCAGTAACTCGACCGAGCCGATTATCAATGCGATGGCGACCGACAACGCCGTGCTGGTCAGGTTGTAGAGAATCTTGCGCAAAGGGTTTATGAAGGCCCAGTTGTATGCCTGGGCCATCAACACGCCATCGGTGGTATCGATCATCGACATGCCGGCTGCGAACAGAATTGGCAGCGACAGCGCCGCACCGATCGGCAACTCGCCGGTCGCCGCACCCGCGGTCATGGCCAGTACACCAATCTCGGAGGCCGTGTCGAAACCGAGCCCGAAGAGCACCCCCACTGGATACATGTGCCAGCTTCGGCCAATCATGTTCCGCAGGCGTGCACCCAATACGCGGTTAACCAGACCCCGTTTGGCCAGGAGCTTTTCCAGGTGCGTGTGGCTATGTGTTGCGGTACGCGCACGCTCCCAGAGTTTGAGGATGTCCAATAGCAGCAGCAGATTGAGGGCACCGACCAGCAGCAGAAATGTACCAGAAACGCCCGCACCAATGATGCCGCCGAATTGCTGCAGCCAGGGAAGCGCGTGTTTGGTGGTGGCACCGATGAAGATGAGCGCCAGGGCGAGCATGAACACCACGCTCGCGTGCCCCAATGAGAAGAAGAAACCCACCCCCAAGGCCTTTTGCTTTCTGTGCAGCAGACAGCGCACGGTGTCATCGACGGCCGCGATGTGATCAGCATCGAAAGCATGTCGCAAACCGAACAGATACGCGGCAAGACCCAACCCCACCAGGCTGCGGTAGCGGGACGAATAATACAGAAATAATCCCCAACCGATCAGGTGCAGGATCACGATGAATCCATAAAATCCCGCCAGCCGCCAGCGATCACTCCTGCCGAAGCGCATTTTGCGAACTCCGCCGTGCGCGAAGCCAGGAGTACCACCCCTCGAGCCCGGCGCCCGTCGTTGCGGATACCTGCAGGACTTCAATCTCGGGATTCACCCGGCGCGCGTGGGCCGTGCAGGCGTTGATATCGAACGACACGTACGGAAGCAGGTCGATCTTGTTCAGGATCATCAGGCTCGAGGCGCGGAACATGTGCGGGTACTTCAATGGCTTTTCGACACCCTCCGTGACCGAGAGAATGACCACTTTCGCCTGTTCACCCAAGTCGAACAGCGCCGGGCATACGAGATTGCCGACATTTTCAATCAGCACCAGAGAATTGGCCGGCGGGTCGAGTTCCTCCAGCGCGCGGGCGAGCATCTGCGCCTCCAGATGACAGCCCGTTCCCGTATTGACCTGGATCACTCGGCATCCCGCGCTGCGGATGCGGGCCGCATCCAGTGCGGTTTCCTGGTCGCCTTCAACGACGCTGATGGGCACGGTCCCGCTCAGGTCACGGATCGTGCGTTCCAGAAGCGTGGTCTTGCCTGAGCCGGGCGAACTCACCAGGTTCAGCGCCAGCGTATTTCGGCCCCTGAGCCAGTCGCGATTGCGGGTGGCCAGGGAATTGTTTCGGGCGAGTACGTCCTGTTCGAGTTTGACCGAGACGCTCTGCGGATGAGCCTGCGTGCGCTTAGCCTCCGCAACCGGCGTAAACGTCGCCTGGGACAGATCCGTGAATCGTGGCTGCGCCGTCGCAGAGCAGCCGCAGGTGGTGCACATCAGTAAACCTCCGCAACAGGGGCCTCAATCTCCATCGAGCGGATCTGCAGTCCGTCACCTCCAACCGGACGTTCCAGGTTAGCGGAACCACAGGGACAGATTGCCAGGATGTCGTTCATCCGTACCTCCCGGCCGCAGTCCCGGCAACGCGCGTGGGCGCAGATCGTGATGATCTCGAGGTCGGAGCCTTCGAGGACTGTGTCTGCGACGGCAGCGTCGTAGCAAAAGCGCAACGCCTTGGGCATGACACAGGCAAGCGTGCCGACGGCGAGGGTGACGCGCAATACCCGGGCACCGGCGGCGCGCTCGACGCAGGCCTCGACGATACTCTGGGTCAGAGCGAGTTCATGCATGGGCAAACACCATCAGCAGATCCTCGGCAGCTGTTCGCCCACCAGCATGTCGACGATGCGCTCGCCCCCGAACGCGGTGTGCATAATGACACTGCCTTTGGGCCCATCGCTGACCTCACCTATGATCGCGGCATGGGTCCCGGCAGGATGGGCGCGCATTGCGGCGAGCGCGGCAGCGGCACAGTCGGCGGGCACCAAAGCCACCAGTCTGCCTTCGTTGGCGAAATACAGCGGGTCCAGCCCGAGCGTCTCGGAGAGGCCCCGCACCGCCTCGCGCACCGGTATGGTCGTTTCGTTAAGATTGATGCACAGATCCGCACTCTGGGCGAATTCGTTGAGAACGGTGGCAATGCCCCCGCGCGTGGCATCGCGCAGACAGTGTACGGAGGGACATGCCATCAGCAGCGTCTCGATCAGGCCATTCAAGGGCTGGGTGTCGCTCTCAATCGGGACCGTCAGGCCGAGATCCTCGCGGGCGGCCAGGATCGCCACGCCGTGATCGCCGATGTACCCGTTCACCAGGATCTTGTCGCCGGGCCGCGCTCGAGTGACGGCAATATCGACGCCGGCGGGAATCACACCGATACCCGTGGTATTGATGAACAGCTTGTCAGCCGCGCCCCGCTCGACCACTTTGGTATCGCCGGTAACGATGTGCACACCGGCGGCCTGCGCGGCACGGCGCATCGAGGCGACGATCCGTCGCAGGTCAGCGACGGGGAACCCCTCCTCGAGGATGACGCTGCAGGACAGATAGAGCGGACGGGCTCCGGATACCGCCAGATCATTGACGGTGCCGTTAACTGCGAGCTCGCCGATGTCCCCGCCGGGGAAGAACAGCGGATGCACCACGTAGGAGTCCGTCGTAAAGGCGAGTCGATTGCCCCATTTGGCGAGCTCGGCCAAGGGGACCCGGGCCTGGTCCTCCAGGGTCGCCAGAATGGGATTGGCAAAGGCGCCGCAGAAGACGTCCTCGATCAGATCACGCATGGCTTTGCCGCCCCCACCATGCGCCAGTGTGATGGTGTCGCACGAAATTCTGCCGCTGCGCTGCCGGATGCGCGGCTCCGGCCGGGTGATGAGTTCACTCATACGGGCTGCGCCGAAGGTGACGCATCGACCGCAGCGGCGCGTTGCTTGAGAATCTGCCCCAGATCGATCAGTCCGTAGTTGTAGACCGCGGCGCAGGCGCCCTCGGACGACACCATCAGGGAGCCCAGGGGGGTCTCCGGGGTACACGCCGTTCCAAACACCTTGCATTGCCAGGGCCGGATCGCGCCCTTCAGCACCTCGCCGCACTGGCAGGACTTCGGGTCGGCGATCTTGAGATTGGGCACCGGGTACTTTTTCTCGGCATCGAAACGGGCATAGGTCTCACGCAACTGGACTCCGGAATGGTCGATTGAGCCCAGACCGCGCCATTCGAAGAACGGGCGCAACTGGAAGACCGTGTGGACCGCCTCCAGAGCGCGCGCGTTACCCTCGTCATGGACGACGCGCTGGTACTGGTTTTCCACCACGCAGCGACCGTCCTCCAGCTGTCGCATCAGCATCCACACCGACTGCAGGATGTCCAACGGCTCAAAGCCCGCAATCACGAGCGGCTTGCGGTAGTGGCCGGCAATGAATTCATAGGTCCCGCTGCCGATCACCATGCTGACGTGGCCGGGTCCCAGGAAACCATCCAGGGTGATCTCGGGTGAATCGAGGATCGCCTTGATGGTGGGAATGATCGTGATGTGATTGCAGAACACGGAAAAATTATCGATGCGCTCCGCTTCGGCGCGCAGGATGGTCAAGGCGGTGGAGGGCATCGTCGTCTCGAAGCCGAGAGCGAAGAACACCACTGCGCGTCCCGTGTTGTTGCGGGCGATCGCCAGTGCATCCATCGGCGAATAAACCATGCGCACATCGGCACCTTCAGCCTTCGCCTGCAGCAATGTCTTCTTCGACCCGGGTACCCGCATGGCATCGCCGAAAGTGGCGAAGATCACATTGGGATGCTCGGCCAAGGCGATGCAATCATCGACGCGTCCCATCGGCAGCACGCACACCGGACAGCCGGGGCCATGTACAAATTCGATCGAATCGGGGAGCATCTGTTCGATGCCGTACTTGAAGATCGAGTGGGTGTGACCGCCGCAGACCTCCATGAATTGCAACGGGCGCGTTGCGCAAACCGGATTACGCATCGCAAGGCTCGTGATCTCCTTCAGCAGCGCCGCAGCCTTCGCTGGATCACGGAATTCGTCAACATATTTCATAGGGTCACCCGTGCCGGGTACAGATCGCCACGGGTGTCGGCGAGCAGCGAATGCACCAGGTCCCACAGAATGTGATAAATCGCCACGTGCACTTCCTGTACCCGATGGATGCTGTCCGTAGTGACCACCAGACAGTGGTCAAGATCGCTCGAACGGGCCATTGCGCCGCCGTTACCGCCGGCAAATCCGACCGTCAGCAAACCAAGTTCCCGGGCCCTGGCGTAGGCGTTGAGCAGATTTTTAGAGTTGCCGCTGGTGGAGAAGCCGATCAGACCGTCGCCTGCGCGGGCCAGGGCGCACAGCTGGCGGGTGAACACGTGGTCGAAGCCCACATCGTTGCCCACCGCCGAGAGCATCGCGATGTCGGCGCCCAGATTGATGGCGGGAAGCGCGGGGCGGCCGGCGGTCACAGGATGCAGGAACTCGACCGCGAAATGGGCCGCGTCGCACGATGAGCCGCCATTTCCCATCGTCAGTAGACGGCCGCCGCGCTGATACACCGCGGCGAGTGCCCGCGCGACCTTGATCACGGCAGGTCCGCTCTGCGCGAAAAAGGCTTGCTTGACCTCAACGCTGTGCGCGGATTTTTGGCGCACGGACTCGAGCAGAGTCTCATCGACCGCATCCCCGTCTGCCCTGCCACCGTGGAGAAATGGGTAGAGCCCCTGCAATGCATTGTGGCTGGGTGGCATACCTAGGCTTCCCCGGCTTGTATGTCCGTCATTTCCGCAGCCATCTGTCCCAACTCCTGCAGGAGCTCCAAGGTCCTGATCGCCTCGTCCTCATCGATGCGGCTCATCGCAAAACCCACGTGCACCAGCACCCATTCGCCGACGCAGTCCGCATGAGTTCGTCCCGGACCGATCACGCAGGAAATATTGACTGCCCGTCGCATGCCGCCGATTTCAACCATCGCCGTATCCGTCTGCGGGTCGACGATCCTGATGATCTGGCCGGGTACCCCCACGCACATCGCTAGCTCCTCCCGCGTCGGTAAGGCGTGCGTGCCGCCGCGACGGCCGCCTGGCCCAGGCTGAGTCCACCATCGTTGGCCGGAACCTGGGCATGACGGAAAACCGTAAGCCCCTGCGATTCGAGCTGCTCGATCAAGAGGGTGCTGAGGATCGTGTTCTGAAAAACGCCACCGGACAGCGCGACGCGGCCGCCCCAGGCGTCACCGTGCAGGAGCGTGAGATGCTCAACCATCTGCACCAATGCCCGAACCAGCCCGGCATGGAAGCGTGCGGCAATGACCGGGGTGGGAATACCGTGTGCCAGATCGAACAGGAGCGCGTGCCACAGGGGTCGAGGCTCCAGCCGCGGCAGGCCCTCGCGTGATTCGATTGCAAACGGATAACCCTGCCCGTCCTCGAGCGCTGGGGCCGCCACCAGGGCCTCCAGCGCAATGGCCGGCTGTCCCTCGTAGCTCGCGACCTGGCAGAGCCCCGTCGTGGCGGCGACCGCATCGAACAGGCGGCCGACCGAGCTGGTCAATGGGCTGTTGAGTCCGGAATCGATCATGCGATCCAGAATCGCCAGCGGCTTATCCTCGAGGGCGCTGAAGAACGGCAGGTGCGGGTAGCCGGCCCGTAGGTCAGACCGGTCGCAGGCGCGCCGCAGATGGGCATACGCCATGCGCCAGGGTTGATGGATGGCCTGCGCTCCCCCGGGCATGCGGACTGCGGCCAGCGCACCCAGCCGGGAGCTCGAGTGATAGTTCGCGAGCAGGAATTCCCCGCCCCAGAGCGTTCCGTCGTCGCCGTAGCCCGCGCCGTCCAGTGCGATGCCGAGTACCGGTGGCGCATCGAGCGGCTGGCCGTTATCGGCCAGGCAGGCGGCGATATGGGCGTGGTGGTGCTGAACCGGATGCAGCGTCATTCCGCGCTTCGACGCCCAGATGCGTCCGAACTTGCTGGACAGGTACTCGGGATGGCTGTCGATCGCCAACACTTGCGGGGCGTGGGCGAACATCCTGAGATACAGTTCCAGGGCCTCCTCACTGGCCGCCTTGGCGGTGGCATGTTCAAGGTCGCCGAGGTGCTGGGACAGGATCGCCTCGCCGTCGCGCAGGAGACAGAACGTGTTCTTCAGTTCGCCGCCCAGTGCGAGGACCGGTGGAACGGCCTTGAAGGTCTCGGGAAGCCGCAGCGGTGCGGGCGCATAGCCGCGCGCGCGACGCAGGACGGCCGGAGCGCCGGCAATGAGGGCGACCACCGAATCGTCGACTCGATTGACGATCTCCCGATCGTGTAACAGGAGTGCGTCCGCGATGCGGCCCAGCCGCTCGCGGGCCTCATCGTTCCCGATACACTGCGGTTCATCGGACCGATTACCACTGGTCAGGACGAGGGGCCGGTCGAGCCCCGCCATCAGCAGATGATGCAAAGGGGTGTACGCCAACATGAAACCGACACGACGTTGCCCCGGCGCGACGCCCGCGGCCAGGGGCTCCCCGCCATGACCCTCCAGTAGCACGATGGGTGCGGCGGTGCTGCCCAACAACTCGGACTCCACCTCGCTCACGCGGCAGTAACGACGGATCATCGCAAGGTCGCGCGCCATCACGGCCAGCGGCTTGGCGGCCCGCCATTTACGCCGTCGCAGTTCATCCACCGCGTGAGTGTTGGTCGCATCACAGGCCAGATGAATGCCGCCGAGTCCCTTGATCGCCACGATGCGGCCGGCGCGCAGCAGTGTCACCGTCGCATCGATGGGGTCACCTGCGACGTTCACCTCGGCATCTGCCGCAGCTTCCAGCCACAACTGCGGACCGCACTCAGCGCAAGCGTTCGGCTGCGCGTGAAAGCGCCGGTCTGCGGGGGTGGCGTATTCCGCTGCGCACGCAGCGCACATGCAAAACGCGCTCATGCTCGTGTGTACGCGATCGTAGGGAATACGTTTGAGGATGCTCAGGCGCGGTCCACAGTGCGTACAATTGGTAAATGGGTAACGAAAGCGCCGGTTGTGCGGATCGCTGATGTCGCTGCGACAGGCGGCGCAGGTGGCGGCATCCGCCGCAATGGCGGTACGTGCCTCACCTCCGACGCTGGGCCGGATGACGAATGCCTCCCCAGGCGCGGGGCTTCGGAGGACGGAGGACTCAATCGCGTCAATCCGTGACAGCGGTGGCGCCTCCCGGCGCAAGCGCTCCACGAAGCGGCCCCGCAGCCGCTCATCCCCCCAGATCCGGATCAGCACCCCCTCTGCGTCGTTGCAGACGTCCCCAACCAGCGCACATTCGTGCGCCAGCCGCCAGACCGTCGGCCTGAATCCGACCCCCTGGACCAGGCCGCGGACGCGTATCGCGTCGCCCCCAGGAACCAGGCTGTCTCGCACCGCGTTCAAGGCACCCCGGCCCCTCAGTGCGCGCCGGGACGACCCGACGACATCGACCGAAGTTTCAGGTATTTTGCAAAATCCGGCAGCGTCATCAACGCCAGGATCACAATGATCAAGGCAAGGATCGCAAGTGCGACGATGCCGACGATGGCTAGAGCGTTCATATTAGGCTACCTCCTGCTGTGGCACGCACAGTTCCGCAATCAGTTCCTCAACCATTCCCACGGCCGAGACGAGTGCCGCGGACACTGTCTCACTTAGGCCAATGAAGCCTTCGAGGCCGCCGAGTGTTTCCGGTTCGCACGCCACCAACAGCAGGCGCGGACGCCGGTCGCCCAGCGTGGCGACATAGCGCAGCACCGTCGCGGGATCCATGCCGTGGGCACTGAAGGTGTTCGGGTCAGTATTGCCATCGGGCCCGGCGACAGCCGGCTCTGGGTCGATCAAAGAGACGGTTCCGGGTGGCCTGCCGCGTTGCATGGCGTCGATCAGAATCACGACCTCGTAGCCGTCCTGCAGGGCATATCCCAGGTCGATCCCGCGGATGCCGAAGTCGACCAGCTCGACATCGCCGGGCAGATCGCAGGACGCCAGGCGCCGCGCGACCTCACAGCCGAACCCGTCATCACCCATGAAGATGTTACCGATGCCTGCAATCAGTACGCGCTTCATGCCGATGCCTGCTGTTCCTGCACAGATGGCAGCACTTCGATCTCCTCGGGTGAGAAAAAGAAGCGATGGCCCGGCATCCGCTGCAGTCCCCATTCGCGACCCGGATCATCATCGATGGTCACCGCCACATGGATGCGATCCTCGAAGTCCCGCTCGATCGACTCGATCGAAGCCGTCATGCCTGCAAGCACTACGTCCATGATGTCTCCGCCCTTCCTAGGACGCAGACGCACCTGGTCACCGACCTTCAGCTCCGGTGCACGCGCGTTGCGCATGACGCCGTGCAACCGCATGAAGTCATCGCTGTCCAGCGCCTCGGTCCGCGCCAGAAGCGCGGCTGCACGCGGATCGTTCGCGACCATCTCGCGTTTTTCCGCATCCGTCATCGCCAGGATCCGCAACGACAGGATCTCATCGATCTCGGCGGCGTCGAAGAGGTCGCCGGGGCTTTCCGGTGCCACCTGCGGATAGTCGTAGAGGATGATGGGTGAAGACAGCAGGGTATCGCGTTTCCCGGGTTCACCGATCAGCACCGGGTAGGTACCCTGGTTCTCGCAACCAGCCGCAGCAGCGTGAAGGCGCTCCGGTGGATCCATCAGGGAGACGAAAGCACCGCCGCTGACGCCCAGCAGCGTATGCGTAGAAGCGAATGAATACAGGCTGGCCTGTTCGCGGTCGACCTTGTTGGCGCAGTCCATGGCAGTCAGATTGCGGATCCGAACGGTCAGCCGGTGTACACCCTCGCCGGTCTTCTCGGCCCCCAGATCAATGGCACCGTTAATATCGGCTTGCGTGAAAATGAGGGCGCCGCGGATCGGACCGTCCTGCGCCTCTATTGGCTTCACTTCGCGGCGACCACCGAATTGGAACGGCACACTGTGCTGCCTTTGGAGCAGGTCGCCCAAGCGGCAATTGAGGATCAGCGCTTCGCGCTCGACCGCCTCCTGCCAGCTCAGATATCGGGTGTCATTCACCTGCAGCGACGGCACGCGCCGCAAGGGGGGCGAACCGGACTCGGGCCAGGTTGATAATGGCGGGTCCAATGCCGCGACTTCACGCGTGATGGGTTGCAGAAAACGCACGCGGACTTCGAGCCGACAGTCGCTTCCGCCCTCGATGAGACATTGAGTCTGCATCTGCCATGGCTCCGCCCCGCCGGTGGCATCGGAATATGTCTTCGGATAGATACCGCCAAAGGTCCAACGCTGGCGATTCTTGGCCGAGGTCGGCCGGTACGGATACAGGATGTAGCCCTCATACAACACTGCCTCAACCACTGGGCGAATGCCGTCGAGATTCATGATGCGGCCGCCTTACCCACCGCCGGCAACAGACTGCTCAGCGTCTCATCGAAACCGGTGTGATGTTTCCGGCGCTTATGCTCGTACAAGGAATCGAATACCTCGCGGCTGACGGAGAGCCACGTGCAATTCGGATAGAAGATGTCCATCATTCGCCTCCACACCTCCAGCGGCAGGGCATATCTGAGCTCCGTGTTCCACGAGATTGGAGCCACTTCCAGCGCGCCATCCGCACTGCGGTAAAAGATGCTGCCGGAGAACAGCAGGAGCAGCGGTATGTCTGCGTGTTGCAGGCCGTCGAAGTATTTGGTCGCGGCGAGATTGAAATCGAAGCTACAGGATACCGGCAGGTCCACTTCGATGCCGTCGCCCCCGAACGCGGGTACGACGAGGCTCGTGTGCGTCCAAAGCATGCTCTGCAGGGAGCGGCTCCAGAGATCCGGCGCTCCGAACAGCTCGCTCAAGCGTGCTTTTTCTTCTGGCGCGTAGAGCCTGCGTCGGCAGTCGATGCGAAGCTGACATTGCAGCGCGACATTCTGTATCAGCGCCACCCCCGCCCCGCCCTGGATGCGCTGCCCGATTGCAAGTTTGAAGTAAAGGGTCGGCACCGCCGCGTGCTTCGCAGGTTCAGCGCTCAGCACCGTGAAATCAAGGTCGGGCATCGGGATGCTCGTTGCCATTGCCCATGGTGGTGTACGGACTGCCGACTGGGCGCGCTTGAGAATCGAGCGCGGCGAAGAATGCGCTAATGGCGTCGCGCACCCCTTGGCCGCCGGAGATGCCATGCCATTGCTTGCGGATGGCTCCGACCAGTTCGTAGCAGCGGTCAATGGACACCCGGTAGTACGACCGCGCGCCGTCGATTCGATTGATCAGCAGTGCCTCGATATCTTCCCGCAGGGTAGAAAGCAGCGGATTGGACTCGACGAGGGCGCCCCAGGCCGCGAGGTCAAGCGTTGATTCGACCGCGCCGGCCGGCCCCGGATAATGGGCCAAGATGCCGCCCCGCGTTGAACTGCGATGGAAGAACGCCATGTCGATCGGGATCAGAAGCGTATCCCAGAGTTCATCGGTCAGCTGAAAGTCCCCGAGCCAGGTCACATCGCCTGACACCTGGCGGTACCGCGCCGAACCGACGGCGGCGTTCTGCACCACGCAGGGCCCGCAGGCGCAGAACAGGCGCCGGCTTTCCGGTTCGATCAGATGGACATGCTGCGGAGCGAGCGGACAACCACAGAACTCGCAACGTTCCGCGGCAACCGCGGAGGATCTCGCGGCGCCGCGCAGGGCTGTCACCCAGTTGGTTGCGCGACGCTCGCCGGTGCCATCCATAATGAGCTAGCGACTGGCCACGCGGCTGGTTATCGAGGCAAGGGGCACATAGATCTCACTGGCCTGCGAGGCGCTCTCGAGACCATCGATGACCACATCGACCAGGTCCGGTGCAACAGCCAGCACGGCGTCCGTCACTTCGCGCCGCAGGTCCGCCGCCGGGGGGCGCTGGGTGTGTTGCCCGGTGGCGCTGACGCGGATGCGCACGATCCCGCCCTCAGCGCCGGCCAAGTCGGCCCGGATGCCGCGCACGCCCAGATGGGGATGCAGATGTTCCAAAGCCTGACGAGCCCGCATTGCGAGATCCTGAGGATGCAGGTCATGCAACAACAGGACGCCGCTGATTGCCGGGTTGGCGGCGAACTTCGCGAGCAGCGTCTCAGCCGGTTGTGTAGCGGATTCTTCGACAATGGCAAGCAGCTCGGCCAGAGCTGCGCCATGCAGGGCGATGACTGCGCGCACCAATTCGAGCCCACTCTTTCGGGCAGCTTGATCCGCTGTTTCATCGAGAGCCCTGAGCAGGCTTGGCAGGTTCTCGGGCCCTGCCTCACGGATCTCTTCCGGCGCCCGCTTCATAGGGTCGAACCGCCGGGACCTTCCGCATCGTCGCGGCTCGGAGCCTGCGGGCCGGCGTTGCTTGGCGCATGCATGGTCTTCAGAGTCTTACCGTTGCCGAGGTACATGTGCACGCCGCAGGGCAGGCAGGGATCGAAGCTGCGCACGGCACGCATGATGTCGATGCCCTTGAATTTGTCCGGACCGTTTTCCTCGAAGATCGGCGTGTTCTGAATCGCATCTTCGTATGGGCCCGGTGTGCCATAGGTATCCCGAGAGCTGCCATTCCACGGCGTGGGTGGATAAGGGTGGTAATTGGCGATTTTGCCGTCTCGGATCACCATGTGGTGTGACAGCACTCCACGCACGGCTTCATGAAAGCCGCAGCCGATGGCATTGTCGGGCACTTTAAACTCGTTCCAGGTGCGCGTGCGGCCAGCAGCCAGTTCGGCCAGCGCCTTTTCCAGAAAGTGCAGCGCTGCCCCGGCGGCGTAAGCCTGAAAGTAGGTCCGTGCCCGATCACGTTCTATTGCATTGCTCCACTGCGGTATCTTCCATTCCACTTCCATCTCGGGCTTGAGCGCTGTCTTGGGCAGATAGATCTTGACGCTCGTCCCGGTTGCCTTGACGTAACCGATATCCACGATGCCTGCGAGGGCCGTAGACCAAAGTCTGGCGATGGCACCGCCACCGGTATCGAGCGCCAGATGATCTCCGGTTCGCTTATCGAGCCACCGGGGCGACATGACCCAGGAGTACTTGTCTTCGAAGTTGCGCTTCTGGGGGCGCGGGATGGTCGTCTGGTTCCACGGATGATTGATGTCGACCGGGTTGCCCAGCGGATCCTGCGCAACGAATTTTTCGCGGTTCTGCCAGCTATCGTAGTAGGAGGAACCAAGCAGAATGCGGATCTGCAGGTTGATGTCGACCAGGTCGTGACTGGCCGCCTTACCATCGACAATGACTCCGGGGGTGACAAACATGGCCTTGCCCCAGCTGTCCATCGTCTTGTAGTCGTAGTCACACTTCTCCGGATCCTGGAACGATCCCCAGCAGCCCAGCAGAATGCGGCGACGACCCACTTCCTCATATCCGGGCAGCGCCTCGTAAAAGAAATCGAACAGGTCATCGTGCAGGGGCACGCAGCGCTTCATGAATTCGATGTATTGCATCAGCCGGACCTGATAGTCCATGAACAGCTGAATGGACGGTACCGTGCCAACCCCGCCCGGGTACAAGGTCGAGGGGTGTACGTGCCGACCTTCCATCAGGCAGAACATTTCACGGGTGTAACGCGAGACGTGCAGGGTTTCACGGTAAAAGTCTCCGGTAAACGGATTGAGGGCGGTCATGATGTCGGCTATGGTTTTGTAACCATGATCCTGGGCGTGGGGCGCCGCGGTTGCCTTCGCCTGCTCCCAGACTCCCGGATTGGTTTCGCGTACCATCTTTTCGCAGAAATCAACTCCGACCAGATTGTCCTGAAATATGTTGTGGTCAAACATGTACTCGGCGGCCTCGCCGAGGTTGACGATCCATTCCGCGATCGCGGGCGGCCTGACCCCGTAGGCCATGTTCTGGGCGTAGATCGAGCAGGTCGCGTGATTGTCACCACAGATGCCGCAAATGCGGCTGGTGATGAAGTGCGCGTCGCGCGGATCCTTGCCCTTCATGAATACCGAGTAGCCGCGAAAGATCGATGAGGTGCTGAAGCACTCAGCCACTTCACGGTTCTCGAAGTCGATCTTGGTGTAGAGGCCGAGACTGCCGACAATGCGGGTAATGGGGTCCCAATTCATCTGCACCAGGTTGCCGCGCTCCTTTTTAGGGACACCGCGCAGTTGCGTCCCGACACTACGTTCTGTGGTGGACATGGCTACTCCTCAAGAACGCTGGTTGCGGGACGGTGCTACGGTGACTTCGGGCGGCGGCCCGGTCGTCAGTTCGGGTCGGTTGTGGCGCCACCTGGGCTCGGCGTCCAGGGTCGACATCATCATTTTGCGCAGCGGACGGATCCATGTGCTGTAAGCTTTGATGGAGTTCGTGGCCAATCGGCTGCCCGGCGGCTCATCCATGAAGGGCATGAATTTGTCGGGAAATCCCGGCATCGTGCATCCGATACAGATGCCCCCGACATTGGGACAGCCGCCCAGTCCTGCCATCCAGCCGCGCTTGGGAACATTACAATGCACGACCGGCCCATGGCAGCCGACTTTGACGATGCAGTTCGTGCTGTTGTAATCAGTAGCAAAGATGCCCTGTTCGAACGAACCCGCGCGGTCGCAGCCATCGTGTACGGTGCGCGCGAACAGCCAGGTCGGGCGGCCGGCATCATCCAGGGGAATCATCGGCGCAACGCCAGCCAGCTGGCGCAGCAGATAAAGCACGGTTTCCATGAAGTTGTCAGGTTGTACCGGGCACCCCGGCACATTGACCACGGGCAATCCCGCCGCGGACTTCCAGTTCCAACCCAGGTAGTCGTTGAGGCCCATGCAGCCCGTCGGGTTACCTTGCATCGCGTGGATGCCGCCATATGTGGCACAAGTGCCGGCACCGATGACGGCCAGTGCCTTTGGCGCAAGCCAATCGATCCATTGCGTGGTCTTAATCGGTTGGCCCGTCGCCGAGTCCTCACCCTGCGCGGCCCAGTAGCCTTCGCCACTGATCTTCTCGTTGGGAATCGAGCCTTCCACGACCAGCACGAAGTTCTTCAGTTCGCCCTTGGCGGCTTTGTGGAAAACATCGAGAAACTCCGCGCCATTTTCATACGACAGGACGGGATTGTGCAGAAACACCTTGGGTAATCCCGGAATGGCGCCCAGCACCACATCCTCGATACTGGGCTGCGTCGCCGCCGTGATGGAAACAGAATCCCCATCGCATCCGAGTCCCGCCGTCATCCACAGGATGTGGACCTCCTTGACGTTGGGTGCACGCTGCGTCTTGCGACCGTACGGGACGGCATCTGGGTCTGTCATGGGAGCCTCCGGGCGTGCGAATGTCGCGAGCGTATCCGGAAGAGAATCTGGAATTTTTTCGCCCTGCCAGCTAGGCGGACCGCTACCTAGGTAGAGCTACCTACGAACCTGGACTTTGCTGTGGAAGGGCGAGGTGTATTTCGCGAATGCCGCACAGGACGGACATCGTGATGAGTTCAGAGAAGGACTGGGCCTGCATCTTGAGCATCGCGCGCTCCCGATGGTGCTCCACCGTGCGGGGGCTGATTCTGAGCTGACGCGCGATTTCTTTATTCGGAAGATCCGAGACGATCAGGGCGAAGATCTGCTGTTCGCGTCGCGTGAGATTCGAGAAACGCTGCATCACGAGGGCACGCTCGCCGGCCAGGCGGCGATCCGCACTATCCTTCTCCAGCGCCCGCGCGACGCTGCGCAGCAATGCCTGCTCGCCAAACGGCTTCTCCAGAAAGTCAATTGCGCCGCTCTTGAGCGCCGCGATCGCCTGCGTGGTATCGCCATGGCCACTGATGAAGACGATAGCCAGACGGATTTCCCGCTCCCGCAACGTTCTTTGCAATTCCAGGCCATTCATGTCCGGCATCCGCAGATCGGTGATCAGGCAGCCCGGCACACTCGGGTCGAGGGCTTCCAGAAACGCGCTGGCGCAACTGTAACCCTGGACGCAGTGTCCGGTCGTGCGCAGGGTACGTTCCAAGGCCTCGCGAAAACACCGATCGTCATCGACCGCGTGGATCACCGGCCTGGGGGCCATCATGCCGCTCCCATCGCAAACGCCGGCAGGGTGAATTGCAGCGTGGCACCATGGCGTGCTTCAGGGACGGCCCGCAGTTCGCCGCCGTGCGCCTCGATGATCGAGCGACTGATGGTCAGGCCGAGCCCCATCCCATCGCGCTTGGTCGTGTAAAACGGGCTGAACATCCGTTTGAACTGATTGGCGTCCAGCCCGGGACCGGTATCGGCCACGCTCACCGTGATCCGATCACCCCCGCGCTGTCGCGCGCTGATCACGACACGCTTCAGCCCGCCTTCCCGCTCACGCATCGCCTCGATGCTGTTGTGCGCCAGATTCAGCAGGACCTGTTCGATTTGCACGCAGTCGACGTGGACGTCCGGCAGATCACGCGGCACATCGAGCTGCAGTTCCACGTCATCATCGCGTGCATCGGCGCGGATCAGAGTGGCAACATGTTGGATCAGCTCGCTCAGGTCACAGACGGTGCGCAACTCCCCGCCGTTGCTCAGAAAGCCGCGCAGATGATGCACGACTTCGCTGGCAAATGCCGCCGCCGCGCGTGCCTGCTGCAGCACTTCGGTCAGTTCAGTATCGTCGCCCCCACGCTCGTTCAGGATACGTAATGCGCCTTCGCAGTTGAGGACAACGGTTCCCAACGGCTGGTTGAGCTCATGCGCAAGCCTTGAGGCGAGTTCTCCCGCCGTGTTCAGACGCGTCGCGTGCGTCAACTGCGATCGGAGGCGACTAATTTCCCGGGCGGACCGCTGCTCGCCAGACACATCGACCATAATAGAGCGGTAGCAACGCGCACCGTCGGGACCGGCGACGGCGCGGACGCTCGTGAGCTGCACAGTTGCGATTCGCCCCTGTCTATTCTTGACCCGAAGCTCCTGTGTGACATCGTCGTCGCAGGCAGCTAACCGTCGTTGATGTTCGGCGAACAGCTGCTTATCACTATTTGCAACCCACCGCGAAAAGGGCTTGCCCTCCAGCCACGACGGGTCCCATCCGAGTAGCGATGCACCGGTACGATTGATCTTCGCGATCCGGCCAATGTCGTTCAACAGCATGTAGCCCACCGGCGCGTACTCGAATAGATTGACATAGTCAAAATTCGCACTGGGCTCGGCAACCGGTCCGCTCTGAGCTGCAGGATGGCGTCGGTTGAAAGGCTGTTGTGGCACAGATATTCACTCCACGCGCGCCCAGCTTCGACCGCCGGTATCGCCTTGGGCACACTTGAGATTGCAAGCAGCGAGATACGAAAGCTGTAGGGTCAGGTCCGTCAAGGCACCACGCAAAGTCCTACATCGCTGGCATAGGGTCAATCACATTTCCAGGGTACCGCTCGGACCTCAGGCGTCGGCGCGGCCGCCGCACAGCAGCAAACAATGCAGGATAATCCTTGGCATTGGTTAGATCGAGATGCCCGTCCGCACCTCAAGTCGGACACAGGGCCGCTCAGGTCACGACGCATTACTCTGCAGCCGACATCGAGAATTTGATTTCGTATGCGGAAAAGGCGTGTGACCTTCTCTCCCGCAAATCTCCCGCACTCTCAATTGTGAGGTCGACCGGAATGGGCCGTGGAAAATAGTGGAAAGGGAGGGAATCGAACCCTCGACCCCGGCATTATGAGGAACCTGGACGCCCTATACGCCATTGATATTCAATTACTTACGATGATAACGAAGCTGGGAGCCAGGACTACGTGATACCGATCCGGGCGTGCGTGCGACATCAAAAGGGCACGGCCGCGGTCGGATCCGTGACGCGGAGCAGAAGTCGGTTGGGCGCGCGGAACGGATCGGCGATCTCAAGGGGGGCCATTCACCAATGGGGCACCTCGGCCGTCCCATTTCACGGGAAATCGCACTTTTGGTGCGTTTCCGTAAAAATCCCCGATGGGAGATGTAAATGCCAAGTCCAGCAACCCCCGACGGCTGATTTCATGGTCGCGGCAAAGGCGATGTCAGGAATCCTGCCAAGGCCTTGAGTTTCGCGTCAGTGAGGTCGCTGGGAACGAAGGGCGGCATGGATTTGAGTCCGTGTCGGACCACGTACTCAATGTAGACGGGCGCCAGGTCGGTACGTCTGGCCAGCAACGCTTTGTCGGCGCCCCGCGTTCGCCGCAGCTGCTGCGTACCGGGACCCTCTTCCGTCCCATGGCAGTAGCTGCAGTAATGCGTGAACACTTCGCCCCCCGCGATTTCGGCCGCCACCGCGGGCATTGCGCTTCCGACAAGTGCACTCATTGAAAGCGTCATCAGGGCAAAGCGTTTCATGATTTGCGGCCCGCGCGAAGGTGCCGAGGCCAGATGCCTGACTTCCCGGGCGAGAGAATGCCGTTCGGGTCCAGCGCATCCTTAATCGTCTCGTGCATCTTCATCAAAGAGCTGTCATTCCAGCCATAGGTGCCGGCGATAGTGTCCATGTAGTTGATATGCGTGCGGTACTCACCGTACCCTTCCGCAGCTGCCTCACGCACCAGAAGCCTGAACAATTCGTCCAGCTTCTGCCGCTCCTGCGGGTCGTTCTGGTCGTAGACGATCACCGTAACATGATGCAACTCCCGGAATCCCACGGCCATGAGCCCCATGTAGTCGAAACCGTGCTCACGCACGCGACCGCTGACCATCCGCCATTGTTTGATCGCATCCTGACCCGTAATCGGCGATACCGGAGAAAATCCGACATGGCCACCACCGCCGTTCCAGTTCAGGAACCCGAACTCCGTCAGCTTCGGGATGCCCTTCATCGTGTCGGCACGATGGATCAGGATGTCGGGGCGCCGCTTCCGGTCTTCCGGAAAATAGAACTTGACGCCCGGAATGCTGGCGAAGGCGTCGCGCGTTGCAGTCCACAACACATCGGTAATCGCCGGCGGCCCGTACAGCGCGCCGCAGAAATTCCACATGCCGATCTCCTGATCGGCCATGATCTGTTTCGCGACGCTGTCTGGAATGGGCCCCGCATGCGGGTAGAACTGGCTCTTGGTCGTGAAAAGAGCGGCATCCAGCACCAGACTGCGGATGGTGGCGGCGTTCTGCAGAACGTTGTTGAGTCGCAGCGGCCGCACGATTTCGACGACCTGCTCGATATCCTCCTCGCGCGGGAAGGTAATCAGGTACGGCCTATATCCCGCGGGCTCCGACATCAGCCAGATACCCATCTTGGTCACGATGCCGAAATTGGACTGCGAGAAGATGCCGTCAACGTAGGGGCCAAAGCCATACTTGAACAGTTGCCAGGTGTTGTTGTTCGGCATGGCGCCCATGCCCGTTCGCACCACCTCACCGTTGGCCAGCACCACCTCCATGCCGCACTGCATGCCGAAGTGGTCCCCATACGGCGTGTACCCCACTCCATGGTCCAGCGCATTTCCGACGACACTACCCCACCCCGGATCCGGGACGTCCAGCCACAACTTCAGCCCCCGTTCCTGGATATACCGGTATAGGTCAAAGTAGCTGACGCCCGGCTCAACCAGTGCGTAACCGAACTTCTCGTTCACCTCGAGAATGCGGTTCATCCGGCTCAGATCAAGAACGACGGAGCCTGACAGCACCGGCGCCGCCCCGCCGTATGCGAAGTTCTTGCCGCGCGACACGGTCCAGAGGGGGACCCGGTACTCGTTGGCGACTTTGACGATCGCCTGCACCTCCTCCGTCGATGCCGGTGCCACGGCCGCCCGGGCCTGGAAACGCTCAGCATCGTTCGGGATCGTGTAGGGATCGCGGTAACTCGCGACCTTGTCGCCAGTGAAGACCCAGTCAGCACCGAGAATCTTTCGGAACCGCTCCAGGGCGTCGACCATCCGCTCAGTGCTCGGTCCGGGTGGTAGTGGCTCAGCCATGGTGTGTTCCAGTGTTGACATTCGGGGTGGTGAACAAGGTCCAGACGAGCAGATTCCGATCGAGGCGCGATACCTGCGCCTCGACGCTGGCGTGCTCACTCGACAGCGTCTGCAGGCAGAAGCGGAAGGACTCCGCCGTCACACCGCGCAGCCGCAGCGGATGGTCGCAGACCAGGCGATCCAGCCCGTCTTTCCAAAACGGGGTGATGTCGCCCTGAACCGCCACCAGTGTGTCTGCGGTGGGCCACGAGGCGGCGAAACGGCGGGCCTGCGGAAATCGCTCGTCGAAGAAGTTGCAGTCCCGACCCCTTGTCACGACGGACGCAAGGCATGACCCGACAGTCGCCGGAAGCAACAAGGAGACTGATGCGGCGCGGATGAAGTGCCTTCTTCGCATGACCGAATAGTACTCCAAGCTATGGCGACGCAGAGACGCTGGGACGGGCCATTACGGGCAATCCATGAACCGATGCGAGGCCCCCAGTCACCAGGCGCTGTGGAGTGCCCGTCCATTCGAGGGCCTCGACACGACGGGCAAGACATCCGAAGAAGGCCCTGGCCTCCATTTTTGCCACCATCTGCCCGACACACGCATGAATGCCCGCGCCAAATCCAAGGTGACCCAGCGTCTTGCGTCGGATGTCGAAGCGGTCCGGTTCAGCGAACCGTTTCGGATCACGGTTGGCTGCCGCAATACTGAATCCAATGCGCCGGCCTTGCTCAACACGCACGCCATCCAGCGACATCGTCATCGTGATGTTCCGATACATCTGCTGCACCGGAACGTTATAGCGGAGCACTTCCTCGAAGGCGCCTCTGACGAGCGAGGGATCATTCCGCAGGAGATGCCACTGATCCGGGTGGTCAAGGAAATTGCGCACGCCGTTGGTGAAGGAATAGATGGTCGTGTCCAGAGCTCCGAACAGGAACATGCTGACAAGGTCAGCGGCCTCATCTTCAGTGATCAGCCCGTTGTCAACGGTAGCGTAGATGTCCGCACCGATGCTCTGCGGAGCGAGCATCTCCCGCCTGCTCATTCGCTGCGCCCAGTCGATCGACCCGCCCTGGACGGCATCCCGGACGGCCAACTCGTACCGGCGATTGGCCGGGCCGACTGACGCCAGGATCATGTCGCCCAGAACCGCTAGATGCCCACGATTCTCCCTGGGAATACCCACGGCATCTCCCAGCACGCTGACGGTAAACGGCCGGATGATGTCCGCGACCATGTCGACCGAACCCCGTTCCAACAGCTGATCGATCGTTCGCGAAGCCGCGGTCTCCATGAGCGACTCGAGCTTCGAGATGGCGGTTGGTGAAAGGACTCGCAGAATGATTTCCCGGTGACGGGTGTGATTGGGCGGATCCGCACCCACCAGCGTCGCGCGCGCCGGAAGTCCGGACAGCGACATATCCCGCAGCCCGATGCCCCCGACCGAACTGAGCCCCCGTGGCGCACTGAGGCCCCGCAGAACTGCCTCGTAGCTGGTTGCATAGTAGACATGGTATTTCGACAACCACACGACAGGGGCCAGATCGCGCATGCTTTTGACGTACGGGTACAGGTCGCCCATCACTTCGTCGGAATAGAGGTCGATATCACAGATCGGTGCCGCGATCTCCGCGGAATCAGCGACCGCCGCACTTTGTTCAGTGTTCATAGTGGGTCATTCTGCCTGGCGCACCGCCAGAACATCCGGCAACGAACTTTCCGCGATTGCATGCGCACAAACATCCGGAACGCCCAACGCGCGCAGCAGATAATGCGCCACATGCCGGGGATGCGTGCGAGCCCCACCCTCGTCACGCAAAATCGTGATCATCGCGGCCAAAATGGTCCCCATGACCATGTCACGGCCGAGCTGCATGCTGGGCAGGTCGAACTCGCCAGCCTTAATGCCTTCGCTCAGGGTCTTGCCGCACGCATCGTAGGATTCGCGTCCAAAGAAGGGGCCCGTGGCGCTGAGATGCGCCATGGCCCAGCCCCACGCGGGATCACGCCGGGCACGCTTCAGATAGTGCTGGATCGCAGCATTGGTGCGTTCGGCCCTGCTCTCGATGGTTGCGAGAGTTGCCAGCACGGCGTGATTGAAGTCGTGGCTGAGATCCAACGCCAGGGTCTGGAACAACTCATCGAGACTGGCGAAGTAATTGTAAAAGGTTCCGCGCGACACGCCCGCATCCGCGCAGATCTCTTCGATGCGGACATTGAGTCCGTGTTCATGGCCGATGAGCCTGAAGGTCGAATCCAGCATGCTGCGACGCGTTCGGCCCCGCTTGCCGGTCCAATTTTCGTTCGCACCGGCAGCGGCCGCGGGGACACGACTGTGCTTGCTGGAAACCATCGGGCAATAATCCTGATTTCTTGACTAAGTGTCAATTACGGACCAGTATGCCGCATCTATCGCAGGGCGAAATCGAGGGTCTTCAGGTGGCTTCAGTGATGAAGGAGATCATGGTTCCGCGCGGCGATGTGACGGCGACGGTCCGCTACGGAATCAAGGACGGGAACCTATATGGATTCGGCCAGGCCCCAGCGGATGAACAGCCCGTAATCCTACAGGATCTGCGGGATAAGGCTGATCAGCCCACCCTGGCGGGTGAAGGATTTGAGCTCGTCAGCCACGTCTCCGCAGTCACCGACTTCGAAGATCGCGATGCGGTGGCGACGACCTATCTGCCGGAGATTCGCGATCTCATGCGCACTGTGATGCGCACACCGCATGTCTACATGCAGTCGAACTGGGTGGTGCGCGCCGAAACAAAGCCATTCAGTGCCGTGGACCGGGGACCTACGGGCAACTTCACCAAGCACCAGATGAAGACGGGCGGATTCCTGCACATCGACTATGACAGCCCGGGAGCGGCGGCCTGGGCCAGGCGGGCAATGGATGATGCCGGGGTGAGCCGCTGGCCAGGCGGTCGTCTCGTGGTGTTGACTGCGTGGCGTGCGATTTCCGCGCCTCCGCAGGACAAGCCGCTGGCTTTCATTGATCGCCGCTCGGTTTCTCCCGATGACCTCATCCTGGAGACGATTCCGGTACCCACGGTCACCTGGAACGGCTACCAACTGAAGCGGAACGCAAGTCATCGATTCTGCTGGTGGTCCAACGTGAACCGAGACGAGGTCATCCTGTTTGCACAACACGAGGATGGGTTCGGCCCGGTGTCTGCGGCACCCCACACCGCGTTCCATGACCCCACGTGTCCACCAGATACGCCGACCCGACATAGCATCGAAGTCCGCGGCTACTGTTTCGTGCAGGACTAGGGGCCGCCGAGCCGGCGGATGCAGGCTCACCCCGCACTTGAAGCGGGCGGCCTTGTTCAAGGAGGAGGTTTGCCAACTCCGGTGGAGTGGAAGCAGCGCGCGAATTTCTGGTAGCCCCTGACAACGACTTGGAGAAGGAGAGCCATCGTGGACCGACGATCCGTCCTGAAGAGCTTGTCGGCGAGTACGGCGGTCGCTGCCAGCGGCGTGCTGAGTACGCCGGTTGCCGCGGCCTCGGGACGTCGACCCAATTTCGTCATCGTCCTGTGCGACGATCTCGGCTACGGTGACCTGACCTCATTCGGCGGTCGGATTTTCAAGACGCCGAACGTCGACCGACTCGCGCGCGAGGGTACGGCGCTGACGGACTACTATGCGCCGGCAAACCTCTGTACGCCCTCCCGGGCGGGTCTTCTGACCGGCCGTTATCCGATCCGCACGGGCCTTGGCTACGAGGTCATCATGCAGGATGACACCCGCGGTCTGCCGCTTTCAGAAGTCACCATCGCCAAGGCGCTCAAGCCGCACTACGCGACCGGGTTGTTCGGCAAGTGGCATCTCGGGCACATCGCTCCCTACTGGCCGCCGACGCAGCACGGCTTCGATCACTTTTTCGGCATTCCATACAGCCACGACATGAAGCCTCTCTCGCTGTACGAGAGTCATGCAGGGTCGGACGAGGTCGCCAGTTTTCCTGTGGATTACCCACAGCTGCAGCAACAGTTCTATGAGCATGCCGAGCGTTTCATCGAGCAGAATAAGGACGTTCCCTTTTTCGTCGAGCTCGCTTTGAGTGCGCCCCACCTGCCTGAGTATCCGCACCGTCCCTTTGCCGGAACGACAGCGGGTGGGTCTTACGGAGACGTGGTGGTCGAAATCGACTCAATCGTCGGCCGGTTGCTTGCCAAGCTGCGGCAGTTGCATCTCGAGCGGGACACACTCGTCATCTTCACGTCTGATAACGGGCCATGGTTCGAAGGGTCGACCGGAGGTTTGCGCGACCGCAAGGGTGGTGCCGCGTTCGATGGCGGCTATCGGGTACCGTTCATTGCTCGGCAGCCGGGAGTGATTCCGGCCGATCGGCGCGTCGACTCGATTGTCTCCGGTATAGATATCCTACCGACCTTCTGTGCCATGGCGGGCCAGCCACTGCCGCCGGGCATCGTGCTCGATGGACGGGACATCGCAGACGTTCTGCTGCACGGTGGTCCGTCCCCGCACGACGGGATCGTCCTCTTCGATAACGAGGACGTCGTCGGCATCCGGACCCAGCGCTGGAAATATGTCTCCGGGGCCTACTATCGAAGCGTCGGACTCGTCCCGTTTGCGAGGATGGGGTACACCGAACTCTACGACATGAAGGTCGACCCGTCGGAGAGCTACAGTGTCGCTGCCTCTCACCCCGACGTGGCCGAGGACATGCGAGCCCGATTCGGTCGAGCACAGGCAACGTTTGCCGTCTTCAAGCACCAGGAGCTTCCGCCGGTATTCCAAAGAATGAAGGGGCAGCCCAGGCACATGCAGGACTGACAGACGGATGGACGAACGGCGATGCCCTGCTCCAGCACACCAGATCCGGCGATCCGCCGATGACGGCCGCCGAGGTACGTGCCATCGTACGCGAGGAACTGAAAGCGTCGGACCGGTCCACGAATCGAACGGCCCCCGTTTAGACCCGCAGGCGCCACACTTAGTGTCACGACGCGCTGTGCCCTCAAGGTTGCGGGTCCGCTACCCGGTCCAGCGCCGCGGGCAGCGGCGGCGGGCTCGTCGAGACATCCGGGGCAGGTAATTGCTGGACGGTGTTCTCCCATCCCCCGCCCAACGCCCGATACAGCGACACGATGTCGTTAACGAGCTGGACGTTCGACTGCACCAAGGCCTGCCGGTCCGCCAGCACTGCGCGCTCAGCGCTCAGAACGTTGATATACGTCGTGAGGCCATGATCATATTGATTCCGAGACAGGTCCCACGTCATCTGTGCCGAATCCAGCGTGTCCTGCAGCAGATCGCGTGACACCCGATCGGTCCGGTAGGTGACAAGGGCGTCCTCGACTTCTCGAAGGGCATTCAACACCGTACTGCGATAGTTCAAAACCGCCTCCTGCTGTTGCGCTCGTGCAAACGTGAGACTCGCAGTGAGTCGTCCACCCGAGAAAATAGGCAAGGAGATGGCAGGTCCCGCGCTGTAGAAATGACTGGCCCAATTGGTGAGGTAGGATGCGTCCAGCGCGCGCATGCCGATGTTTCCGGTCAGCGAGATGTCGGGATAGAACTGAGCGATCGCCACACCCACGCCGGCAGTAGCTGCGTGCAGGCTCGCCTCCGCCTGACGGATGTCTGGGCGTCGCCGCGCGAGTGTGGATGGCACTCCCACGTCCACGACCTTGGGAATCGAAGGCAGAGGCCTGCTGTCGCGCAACTGATCGTCGACCGCGCCAGGAGCCTCGCCGGTCAATACGCTGAGCGCGTTCATCGCCTGCTGGATCTGACCTTCGAAAGCGGGCAGCTGCCGGCGCGTGTCATCGAGCTGAGTCCGCCCTTGGTCCACGTCGAGCTCGGTCGTCAAGCCATTGCGCTGCCGGCGTTGCGTCAGATCCAGGTTGGCCTCAGCCGCTTTGACGTTCTCCTCCTGGCTGGCCTTGAGAGCCTGTGCCCCGCGCAGCTGCACGTACGATTCTACGATCTCGCTCTCCAGGACGATCAGCGCATCGTTGAGCGCTTCAGACTGTACCTGGGATTGGGCGCGCGCCTGCTCCACCGAACGTCGGACCCGCCCGAAGAGGTCGAGCTCCCAGGAAGCATCGAGGCCGTATTGGTAAAGATTGGTTGGCCCGGTGATTTGGTCGAGTGCCTTATTGCCGCCGTTCACGATATCGGTGCTGAGCCCCGGTAACGTCGCGTCGTACGGCTTCAGCTGATTCGCGAGCGCGTTGAGGTCCCGGTAAGCGCCCTGAGATTCCAGAATGCCCTTGGCGCCGAGCTGCTCGTGTTGATAGCTGGCGTTGCCACCGAGGGAAGGCATTCCCGCGGCGCGTGCAGTCGCCACCCCCTGACGCGCTTCGAGCACACGGACGACCGCCTGCTTTACATCCAGGTTGCCGGTAATGCCCTTTTCGATCAAGCCGGTCAGGATCGGATCGTTGAATACGAGCCACCAGGTGGGATCCGGATCGGTCCGCTGATCGGCCAGATCGCCCTGTGCCACGGGATCTTTCCAACCGGGAACCGCGGGAGGAGCCGGGCTGCGATAATCTGGGCCGACCGTGCAGCCCAGCAATAAAAGCGTCGCACCGACGGTGACAAGAACTCTGTGGCGGATCATTCGCCGCTCCGCGCTTTGGATTTGCCGCCGGACATTAAAAGGCCGATCGGCACGAGCAGTAACGCCAGGCAACCGGTAATGAGGAAGGTGTCGTTGTAAGCCAGCGCGGCACTCTGGGCCTGTAGGATCCGGAAGACTTCGCCGGGCGCCATCTGCTTCGCCATCTGCGCAGCGTGCCCGAGGCTCATTGCAGCACCCTGCAGGTCCTGCAACAGGACGTTGTACGGCTGATTAGTAGGGTCCAGGTGTTCGGTCATATATTGCTGTCGAATCTGTTCATGGTTCGTGATCAAGGCGGTCGAGACGGAGATACCAATCCCGCCTACGACATTGCGCGACATGGTAAATAGCGCGGCTCCGTCACCATGCTCATCTTTCGGCAGGGTGACATAAGCGGCCGTGCTGATGGGAACGAACAGCAGGGCCAAGGCTGCCGTCTGGGCGGCACGAAAGATCCACAGGTGGAAGAAGTCCAAGTTGGGCACGAGGTTATTGGAAAAGAACAGCGAACCCGCCAGCGCCAGCCCGCCGGAAGCGATGACGTATTTCACGGGAACGAACCCCATTATTTTCCCTACGACCGGAATCAATGCGATCAGCACCAACGCGCCTGGCGCAAGAGCCAGTCCCGCCCACGTCGCCGTGTATGCCAACTGCGTCTGCGCGAACTGGGGAATAATGACCGCGCTTGCGTAAAGCACGAAACCCATTAGGCCGATCGCGATCGTGCCCAGCACGAAGTTGCGATCGCGGAATACTCGCAGGTTCACCACCGGGTTGCGGGCATTCAGCAGGTAGACAATGCCTACGACAAAGCCGACGAGCGAGATCAGGTAGAGAATGCGGATGGTGTAAGACGCCAGCCAATTGAGGTCCTCTCCCCGATCAGTCGCCACCTCAAGGCACCCGAGCGCCATCGTAATGAACACCACCCCCCAATAATCGAACGGCGGTGCGCGTTTCGCTTTGCGTTTGCTCTCGGGCGAATCCTCGACGAGGTGCATTACCCCGAAGAAGGTGCCTACGCCGATAGGGATATTCACCAGAAATATCCAGTGCCAGGAATACGTGTCGGTCAGGTAGCCGCCCACAACAGGGCCCAGCGCCGGGGCGACAACCGTCGCTATCGCAGTAATGGAAAACGCCGCCTGCCGCTTTTCCGGCGGGAATGTGTCGAGGATGATCGCCTGCTGAGTCGGTTGCAGGCCGCCGCCGAAGAAGCCCTGCACTGCCCGGAAGAGCAACAATTCGAGGAAGTTGGTGGAGATGCCGCAAAGAAAAGACGCGACTGTAAAGCCCGCCACACTCACCAGAAAATAGTTCCTCTGGCCCAGGCGCATGCTCAGATTGCCGGATATCGTCAGCACGATCGCGTTGGCGACAAGGTAAGTCGTCAGCGACCAGGTACTTTCATCGTTGCTGATTGCGAGTGTGCCGGCGATGTGCGGAAGCGCCACGTTGACGATCGTGGTATCCAGCACCTCCATAAAGGCGCCCATCGTGACCACGATAGCGATCAGCCACAGCTGGGAGCCGCCGCGCGACGCGCTCATCGGAAATATACCGTAGGCTCCACGGACAGTCCGAGTGGCAGAATCGGCCAGTTCTCCAGACCGTGATCGATGACGATCTTCACCGGTACCCGGCGAACGATCTTGACGAAGTTGCCGGTCGCGTTCTCGGCCGGAAACGCGGTGAAGCGTGCACCGCTGCCACCTTGAATGCTCTGGACATGACCACTCAGATGCAGATTGGAATAGGCATCTACGCTGATATCGACTCGCTGTCCGACGCGCATCCGGTCCAGTTGAGTCTCCTTGTAGTTCGCAACCACCCAGACATCACGGGTCACGAGATAGAAAACCTGCTCGCCGGCCTGTGCAAAGGTGCCGAGATCGACATTTCGCCGTGTGATCTGCCCGTCCTGAGGCGCTGTGACGCTGGTATAGGAGAGATTAAGGTTCGCCTGGGCCAGATTCGCCTGCGCCTGCTCCACTTGAGCCTGCCGTTGCTTCAGTGTCGCCTCCGCCGTATCGATGGCTTCCTTGACCAGAGCGGCCACCGAAACCTGAGCCTGGGCAGACTGCACGTTCGCGGCATTCGACCTCACCGCAGTCGTCGCCTGATCGACGTTGGTCTGCGTCGTCGCACGCGGATCTACTCCGTGCTGACGCTTTGAATCGTTTTCACTCTGGTCCAGATTGGCGCGCGCCTGAGCCAATTGGGCCTGCGCCTGGGCAAGGTTTGCGGGCGCCCGGACTTCAGTGGTGTGAAGGTCGACATCGGCGCTTGCCTGCTGAGCCAGCGTGGCGTCGAGATTGGCCTGGGCCTGGTCACGCGCGACAATGTAGTCGCGCGGGTCGATCTGCAGCAGGAGGTCCCCCGCATGAACAAAGACATTGTCGTTAATGCGGTTCTCAATGACGTATCCGGAGACTTTCGGCGCGATCGACACCGCATTGCCCTCCGTATAGGCATCGTCAGTACTTTCCTGATTGCGTGTCATCAGCCAAAAGATGATCCCGGCGATGATGACGACCACCGCGATGACGATCAGGATGATGATCGGCTTGCGGTTCTTTGACTTCTTCTGGCCGTCGTCGCCGTCCTTCTTATCGTCGTCGCCCTTGTCCGGTTTCTCGTCCTTCTTGTCCTTGTCGTCTTTACTTTTGTCGTTGTCCTCGTCTTTTTTGCCGGCCTTCTCGTCGTCCTCATCCTTGCCCTTCTCGTACTTGTATTTGTACTTGTATTTGTACTCACGGGAGCGATCGCCGTCGTCCGGGTAGCGGGGCAGTTCTTGCCTGTTTTTACGGAAATCGGCCTCGGCGGAATCTTCCATCGATAGTGCTTCCTAAACGGGTGAGCCGGCAGGATGCAGGCGGATATCGGCTGATGTATGTCAGCGTATGCCTGCAACTGCACGGTTGCGCGCGGCGCGTTGCACCAATTTGAAGACGGACGCCTCTATATAGCATCCGCTCAATGGTCATGTGGCTTGAGTGACCGCCATTCATCCGGTGTCGTCCCGGCGGAACAAACCCGGAGGGCCGTTGGCCAAATTGATTCCGTCATCCGTGTCGTGGGACTGCATCGGGTCAAGATAAAGGCTGTTCTCCCCGGCGAGGGTCCTGCCGCCTCAGCGATCATCGCTCCGTTACCCGGATTTATGAAGAGTCCAAACCTATTGGACAATTGATCATGGCCGGAGGGTGGCCCGCGTTCGTGTTTGGAACCGAACACAGATCTTCCACCGGCAACATGGGGGTGACGTACTTGATGCGGCTTCCCTGGACTTCAATCGCCGGCTGTTCACTGTCGAAGGCCGAAACGCCAAGAATCGTCAAACCCGTCATGTGCCGTTCAATGACGAAGCTGTGAGTGTGCTGAGGCGCTGACGCGAGCAGTCTGGCACTGTTTCGCGCGTCTTTGACGCGGCCACCGGATTCCGGACCGCGTGGGAAAACCTTCTGAAGCGCGCCCGGATCAGCCATTTCCGTTGGCCAGATCTGCGCCATGACTTTGCTTCGCGGCTCGTTCTGCGTGGCATCCCGCTAAACACGGTGCGGGACCTGCTGGGCCATAGCTCGGTGCATATGTCGCTGCGCTACGCGCACCTGGTGCCCGACCAACGGCGCGAAGCGGTGGCTAAGCTCAACGAGAAGCCAATTGCTGCGCTTACCATGCGCTTTTCGTGCAAGGGCCTGGACGCTGTCTGCCCCTATCTCGTTGCTATAATTGTTGGAAAGGGAGGGAATCGCACCCTCGACCCCGGCATTATGAGGGACATGGACGCCCTATACGCCATTTATATTCAATCACTTACGATGATAACGAGGCTGGGAGCAGGAAGGTAATAGCCCGTTTCAGGCGGTAATTTGCCGCCATGTCCGCGCGATATCCCCCACGGTCAGCCGGGTAACGGCGAAGTTGGTGCCCTCGTGTAGCCCGGTGGCTAGGTCTCGTAGGGTTGTAATGGTCTATACCAACGTACAGCCGGACACGCTTTGGGTTGTGCGGAGATTAAACGAACTAATCTCCGCACTGTACGCGGAGATTACGTGCCAATGCGGAGTTTTCCCGGTCACAATATCCGCATAAAGCGCGGAGATTAGATGGACATCTGGGAGCAACAGAACTGGCCTGACCTGACCTGGGAGGACGGGCACCTGGCCGCTTTGCTCGCGCAAGTCTCCCGAGAGCAGGGCCGGCTCTTGGGCAGGATGCAGGACGTCGGCTTCGACCTGCGCCGCGAAGCCCACCTGAGCACGCTGACAGAAGACGTGGTCCGCTCAAGCGAGATCGAGGGCGAAAAACTCGACAGTGCCCAGGTCAGATCCTCGCTGGCGCGACGTCTCGGCATGGACGCCGGCGGGTTGGTGCCAGCCGACCGCGATGTCGAGGGCATTGTCGAGATGATGCTCGATGCAACCACCCACTACGCACAACCCCTAACCGAAGAACGATTGTTCAGCTGGCACGCGGCCCTCTTCCCCACCGGCCGAAGCGGTCTTCAAAAGATCACCGTCGGCAACTGGCGGAACGACAGCAACGGACCGATGCAGGTTGTCTCGGGGCCTGTGGGCCGACAGAAAGTGCACTATGAAGCACCACCGGCCGCACGCGTCCCGGAGGAAATGAAACGCTTCCTGACTTGGTACGAAACGCCAGGCGATGAGGACCCGCTTCTTATCGCCGGACGAGCGCATCTATGGTTCGTCACCATCCATCCGTTCGACGACGGCAACGGACGCATCGCGCGCGCCGTCGGCGACATGGCACTCGCACGCTCCGAACAGAGTACCCAGCGCTTTTACAGTATGTCAGCGCAGATCCGTCGCGAACGCGGCGACTACTACACAACCCTTGAGCGCACTCAAAAGGGAACTCTTGATGTCACGCCGTGGCAAAAATGGTTCCTCTCGTGCCTGCACCGCGCAATAGACGCCTCGCAGGACACGCTCGCCGCTGTGCTGGACAAGGCGCGCTTTTGGGAGCGCTTCGCACAGCAGTCGCTGAACGCACGGCAGGTCAAGGTGCTCAACAGAGTGCTCGACGGCTTCGAAGGGAAACTCACCACTTCGAAATGGGCCAAACTCGCCAAATGCTCGCAGGACACCGCCTACCGCGACATCCTGGACCTCGTCGAACGAGGCGCGCTACGCAAGGACCCGAGCGGCGGGCGCAGTACGAGCTATTCATTGGCGCGAGACGCATGGGAGAAATGATCTGCGCGGCCCGAGGCAGCGCGCTTTGGCGTCACCCTCGTCATGAGCGGCGAGATAGAATTCAGCGCAGATGGTGTCAGCGCGAGCTTGAGCGCCGGTGATCTGTGGCTCCATGCGCCACAAGCTTCTTTCGCAATTGCCTGGATGCGGTCATCTCGGCGTGCCCCAAGAATGACCACCGCGCCCAGCGAAGAAAGATGTCGCGCGGCCGTTCACCGAGCCCGCTGCTTGCGCCTGCGATAATCGTCACCTTGCCTCGTAAGTCGTTGCTCGCCCTACAATTCGTCTCTACGTCACAGGATTCTCGCCAAGGCGTCGCACGTCATTCAAATTCGTCGTTCACTTTCGATCAATGAGCAACGAAACCGCCATCAACGGGCAGTGCCACACCCAGAACCATACTGGCGCCGGGGCTGCACAACCAAAGCACCACTGCTGCAACCTCCTCCGGACGGCCGAACCGGCCGATCGGTTGATCCTTTAGAAACTCTTTCATAGCTGCGGGATCGATGCCTGCGCCCATCGGGGTATCAATACAACCCGGGCAAATAGCGTTAACCCGAATTCCGTGAGCCGCGACATCCAATGCAGCGCTCTTCGTCAGTCCGATAACGCCGTGCTTGCTCGCATGATAAGCCGCGCGACCCGCAAGTCCCACGAGACCGCCCAGGGAAGAGCAGTTCACTATGGCACCGCTTCGCTGTTTTTTCATTTGTAGCAATTCATGCTTCATGAATGTCCAGACCCCTCGAAGATTCACTGCTTGGGTGACATCGTATTCTTCAGCCGTCTCTTCTGACATCGGGCACATCGGTCCGAGAATTCCGGCATTGTTGTAAGCCATATCCAGTCGCCCGAATTTGTCGACCGTGCCGCGGATGGCGCTTTCGGCTTTTGATTCATCAGAAACGTCACAAACAAAATTGATAGCGCTGTGCCCGTCAGCTCGCAATGCCTCAGTTGCCGCTTCGAGCTGCTCCTTGTGGCGGTCGACAAGCGCGACGGCGGCTCCGGCTGAGGCGAAGGCTCGCGCGGTGGCCAGTCCCATGCCGGATGCGGCACCGGTTATAAGGGCGACTTGGCCCTTGAAATCATAAGTCGGGTTCATAGTCTGTCTTCCTCAGTGCTAATGGGTATGGCTCGGCAAAATCGGGAAGTCCCGCGCCGTCACACGATCAAGAGCCGCATCGCTCGTCGGTGACCAGTTCGAGCCACTCGACCCTCTTGCCGTCCTTGGGTTCTTGGATGGCGATATGGGTCATCGCCGTCGTGGGAGTCGCACCATGCCAGTGCTTCTTCCCCGGCGGGCACGTAATGACATCTCCGCGACGAATTTCTTCTTTGGCTTCGCCCCAACACTGCGTCCAGCCAAGCCCTGCGGTCACGATCAAGGTCTGACCGCATGATATGATTGCCGTTCGCCTGGGTCCAGACATCAGCATGGCGGTGGTCGGCACACCATCGTACTTCAAAGGACGATCGGAGCCCAAGAAGCCGCAGGACCTCGTGCAACATGTCTGCATCAATTTGCGCCTGCCGACTCAAGGTGGCCTGTATGCGTGGGAATTTGCAAAGGGGCAGCGCGAAATCCGCGTACGGTCGAAGGACAGCTCACATTCAACCGCTCACCGCAGCTGCTGAATGCAGCGCTTGCAGGTTTCGGCGTTGCCTATTTGCCAGAAGATCTCGTGCGCCAGTATCTGAAGGAGCAACGCCTGAAACGCGTTCTGGAAGATTGGTGCCCGGCCGATATCGGGTATCACCTTTACTATCCGAGTCGGCGGCAGACTTCAGCAGCGTTTGCTTTCTTGGTCGAAGCGCTACGCTACCGACATTAGGCGATAACACGCGCCGATCTGGAGGGGCTGTTTTGCGCATCCATATCGCACCGGCTCGGCCCTTGTGCGCCATACGTCGACTGCTCCCTAGGGTGAGGTGCAGGAGAAGTTTTTGGCATCGCGCGCGTCACCAGTGCCGCGATACTTGGGACTAGATGGGTACGCACAGATAGGACGCGTAAAGCCCGTGCTCATCGGCTGGGGCATGCCGGGAGGGCCCGGCGGCATGACGGGGTGGGCGCCCTGAAGTGTGTCAGGGGCCTTACCCGTGTTGACCCAGTGTTCCAGCGCACCTAGCCAATCGACCACAAACGCGCCTTCGCCACCCGAGCAGTGGCCCATGCCCGAGACAGGGAAAAAGCGCACGCTGTCCGCGGCCTTCGCTTGACCCAGTTTCGATACGACACTCCGATAATAGTTAAGAGAGTTTCCGTAAGGTATGAGCCCGTCGGTGGTGCCGTGATACGTGATGAGCTTGCCGCCGTGACCTATGAAGGACCTTAGGTCAGGATTCATCGCCGCGGTAGCACCGCCATCGGCCTTCTGGGCCATCGCGACATCAACGTCTACATTGAAGGCGCTCGGATCCCACTTCGGATCCTGGATAACGACGTTACGGAAGTAGCTTGTCCCTATACTGAATTGCGGTGATGCATAGGCAGCCCAAAGCGGCTCGCTGCCGGGTCCGGTGCCTGGTATCAGTACCTGGCCGGACTTCGTGACGACACCCGCATAGATGCGACGGGCCGCAGCGACCTCAGGCGCTGTCAGACATTCCTTGGTGACGCCGCTGCGGCACTGGAGGGTGCCCGGATCGAAAGTACACTGCGAAGGCTCGCCGATAATACGATCCTTCGCTCCATCCGCCCCTGAACACTTGGCAATGGCCGCGTTCTGCAGAACTGCCAGCTTATCGAAGCCAAGCCCGTCGTGACCACCCAGATTGCGCTGAATTGAGATGGCCAACGACATGAGCGGCACCCAGTTGCTGGCCGGCGCGCCGGCTACAATCGCGTCGTAATCCTGCGGATAACGTTCAGCCTCCATCAACCCTTGGCGACCACCTGTCGAGCAACCCACCCAAAATGATTTCACGGGCGGGCTGCCGTAGGCCGCTGCGGTAATGGCCTTACCCACTATTGTCAGCTCGTGGACCGCTCGGTCGGCATAGTCGACCAGCTTCGCCGGATGCTCGAGTGCCCAACTGAAGTCGCCCATGCCGCCTTGATGTCCGGTGTCAGTGTTGGCGACTGCGTACCCCCGTCCGAGAGGATCGGCCAGAGAGCTGTAGACGATCGAGCCTGCTGCTCCACCGTTTCCGGTCTGCGCAAATTTCCCGTTCCACCCGTAAATGGGTAACCACAGCTCAAAGCGAATATCAGAATCGGACCGGGGGTGGATGGAACCCACGACGCGACAGAACGCCGGAAGCTTCGAAAAGTCCGCAGGTGGGCCTGCGAGCTCGGGCGACGGAGATTTAAACGCACCTGCCGAGACCACGGCGGCACTCGCCAGCGTCGTATGGGCGAACTGCCGGCTCATCAGTGCTGCGCAGTTCATTGGCGCCGTCGCCGACACCTGCTGGGAAGGTGTGGGCTCCGCAGCGCATATTTGCATGACGCCAACAGCAGTGGTACTCACGGCCAGTGCAATCAACGCAAGGCTTCCGGCCCTACGCTGTCCGGGCATATAGGTAGGATTGCGGCGCGAGTACCGTTTGTATTTGCGTTCTCTATGCATAGTTGTGCTCCCGAAACTGGTAGCGTCCCATCTAACCGGCTCGGCCGGACACCGGCCTACGCTTCTTGCTAGAAGTTCTTGGCGATCCGGACCCCGAACTGCCGGGGGTTGCCCAAAAAGTTGGAGGGCCCATAGGTAGATCCAGCGATGTAGATCTGGTCAAATAGATTCGTGCCATACAGTTGCACCATCCACTTGTCATGGGTATAGGTCAGTTTTGCATTCATCAGGTGGCGGACCGCCATATAGTCGCCCGGCAGTTCTTGTATCGTCTGCCACTGATGCGCTGTGTATGAATAGTCAACGCGCGGCGTTAGCGAGCCCCCAAACATGGGAATTGCGTACTCGATTCCACCGCTGATGGTGAGCTCTGGCGAATACGGATTAGGTCGTCCCGCCAGATTGGACGTCGCGGTGCTGTAGTCGAAGCAGGTTGGGCTCGCGGGGCACTGAGGCCCCAGCGGAACGTTCCCGTCTCCCGGTAGGAGGTTCGGATTCACGTAGAGCGTCGTGCCGAGTACCGAGTGCACATAGGCGAGATTTGCATCAATGCCCAACCCTTCAAAGCGCGACTGCGCCTGGGCTTCGAAACCGTCGATGGTCGCCTTACCGGCATTGGTTACGCCGTTAGCGCCTCCCGCACCGACGTTACCACCCTGTCCGCTTGGTATGATGTAGCTTGAGAGCTGCAGATCGCGGTAGTCCATGTAAAAGCCGTCAACCTGGGTTCGCACATGCCCCTCAAGCAGTGTTGACTTGAGCCCTATCTCATAGTCGTAGACGGTCTCCGGCGCGAATGTCGGGGCTCCCCCGCCATTTACACCGCCCGCTTTATAGCCCTTGGCGGCGTAGATGTACGCGAACTCATCCTGAGTGACGGTCCAGTTCAATGCGACCTTGCCGGTGGTCCCGGAATCATGCTCCCAGGTATATTGCGGTGAGTCGATGGCAAACGGTGCAAGACCCAGGAGCACCGTCTCGCCGGTTTCGTGAGCTCGAGAAGCGGTATAGCGAGCTCCGGCCTCGATTTGCAGGCCATCAATCAGGTCCATGCTGAGTTGGCCAAAGCCCGCGGTGGCGGTCTTGTATGTGATCGTGTTCGATTGAACGGTGGTTGGCGCAACAGGCTCATCGATCTGAACGACGACTTGAGCTGGATCGTAGAAATAGTAGCCGCCGGCCACCCACTGCAGGCGCTGATCGGTCGGTGACAGGAGGTTAAACTCCTGCGAGAGGATGTGCTCATGCACGTTGTTGTTGAACTCGCCCGACACCACAGTCGTTGAATAGTAATCGTCGACGTAGTCGACGTGCGCCTGGCTCGTTCCCGACAGGGACCTGAAGGTCATGCCATTCGCGAACCTGTACGAAATTTCCAGAGCCTCACGCACACCCCACTCATCGTATACGGTGTCGGGTATCGAGTAGTCCAGCGAATAGGAAAGCGGCACCGGGACGTAGTGGGGGCTGTTCTGACTCACAACGTGGGCGAGTCCCCCCGTCGTGTTTCGATTGATAGTCGTCGTCGACTTGATTGAAAGACCTTCCGATGGCTCCCACAGCAGTCCCAGCCGCAGATTGCGTTGATCGAGATCACCGGGTTTTGCGAAAGCTTGGTGCGACGGATTATCTTCGCTGGGGGTTCCATATTGGGTAAAGAAACTGTCGCGGCTCTCGGTGTTAAAGGCGAGACGGGCGGCAAACGTGTCGCCCAGGGGTACGTTGAACGCACCTTGGGTCCCCACGTCCTCATAATTGCCAAACTGCAGCTGCACCCGATCCTCGCTGGAGCCCAGTACCGGAGCTTGCGCCACATAGAAGATCGCGCCGCCGGTTGAAGAGGAGCCGACAAACGTACCCTGAGGGCCGCGCAAGACTTCGACGTGGTTCATGTCGTACAGAGGCTCGCTGGAGAGGATGGGAAACTGAAACAGTCCGTCCCGATAGACAGCAACACCTGCCACGACAACAGGCGAGGACACGCCCAAGCCGATTCCGCGAATGTTCACGTTGGCGGTGATACCGGCCTCGGTGACGGACATGCCCGGATTGAAAAACTGAAGGCTTTCAAGATTGGTGATGTCCTTGTCTTGAAGATCCTTGCCGCTTAAGACGTTGGCGGTTATCGGTGTCGTCTGAAGATTTTCGGTGCGCTTTTGGGCCGTCACGATGACCTCCTGCAGCCCCTCCGAGGTAGGAGCCGCCTCGGCGCCGGAAGGCTGGGGAGTCTGGGCGTGAACCCCGGTACCGGACACGGCCAAAGCGACCAGCCATGCGAGCACGTGAACTGCAGAGCGCCCATGGCGCACGACAGGCAAAACGAACCCGTCCGCGGCGCTAGCCGCAGCTTTTGAGAACATTGGAATCCCCCTTCTTTTATCGAATTTGTGCGTTGCCGCAGGGCACGTCTCAGGCACGGCCCGATCCACAAACCTTTGAATCCCTCCGACTACCTCTTACATCGGTCAGACTAGAACGAACGTTCGATCGTGTCAACGAGTGATCGAACGATCGTTCCAGTCAATAGCAAAGGCGGAAAATTGCCTGTTAGCTGTGCGCTCAAAGGAGCGCACGTGGGGCAGACGTAATTTCGCTATGCTTCCGAGGCAACGCCGCTGGCGTCAGAGACTGATACTCCCTTGGCCAAAGATCCGGAATAGAAATTGCCCCAGCTGCGCAATGCGCCGACAGTCAAACGGGACACGGCGGTCAATATCCTTGATACCGCCGAGAGGCTGTGTGGCTTGCACGGAATTGAGTCGGTCTCCGTTCGCGACATCGCAACCGAGGCGGGTGTGAGCATCGCCGTCATTTATCACCACTACGGATCCAAGGCGAATCTGCTGCTGGCGATTCTGAACAGCCGATTCCTGGAAGTCAGGACCGAGTTCGATACCCTGATTGGCGAGCTGCAGTCGAGGCCAACGCCGGCAGTGCGGGATATCATCCGCGCTGTTTTGCAGCCCATGAATCGCTGGCGAAGACCAGACCGCGAGGCCGCATTGCAGTTTTATGCCCTGGCTCTGGTATGTCCGCTACCACCACTGCGGGAGGCCATCGACAGCGGGGTCGTAGGCCTGCGACGCGTCGTTGAATTGCTCCAACGTGCTCTCCCGCGCCTCACACATGAGGATGTCTGCTGGCGTCTGCATTTCACGATGAAGATTTCCCATCAGACCAGCTGGGATACGACGCGCCTTGGGATCCTTTCAGAGGGTAACTGCCACAGCGATGATCCCGAGGAATCTCTCGCACGCGGTATCGCGTTTGCAGAGGGCGCCTTTCTCGCTCCGCCATTCGTATATACCGCTAAAGCTGCGGCCGGTCGGGTCAAGCCGAAGCGAAGGCGCCAACCTCGCCCACCTGCACCTTAGATAGATCAAGGGCGACAGACGCGGGATAAAGATTGAGCGTCAATTCCTGGAATCGTTTATCGGACGCGAAAATCAGTCGAAGCAGTAGGCAGATGCCCTGCGGTCATGAGTCGCGGCCGCCGAGGCCTTAAGCGCCGTCGCGCTCATGCGCTCGGGCGTCTATCTCAAACCGAAGTCGCCGGTTGGTGTGCCGCGCAAGTGGTTCTGCGCCGTCCGACACACTCGGATTACAGTTTCGCGGAACCACCGATGAGGCGGGTCAGCATCAACACGAGGATGCCACATCGCCGATACTGCGATCTTCGGCGTCCGAACCGGCAGCTCAAAGCTCACCAAGCCCTGAACAAACGGCTCTCCACTTATCAGATCGCCACCGAGACACCAACTGGGGACGAGCGCGACGAGGTCCGAATGACGCGCGATCCGTAAGGCATCAAGGAAACCCGGCACGACGACGACGACATCACGCTCCAGACCATGTTCCTCAAGAGCATGGTCGACGGGTCCTGCAAATTTCCCCATTCGGGATACCACGACATGCCTGCAAGCTGCGTATCGCTTAGGTGTCACCGCCTCCATCAGTAAGTCATGTCCTTCTCGGACCACACCTACGAACTGATCGCGGAACAAGAAGTGAGTCTTCACCTCCGGTGCGAACTCTCCGAGGACCCCGATTTCCAGATCGATCTGCCCCTGTCGCAGCGGCTCAGCGTCTTTGACGGGCTTAGGAGCGAAGCGCAGGCGAACCCGTGGCGCGGCCTGCGTGACAGCAGCTACCAAAGGGGTGGAGAAGACCGCGACGAATCCCTCGTTGGTGCGGATAGTAAAGGTCCGCTCCAGCGACGTGATGTCGAGCTCGGTGGCCTGCGGGCCCAAGACGGCCTGCACCTCACGGGCGAGTTCATGAACGCGGCCGCGCAATTCGGCGGCACGGGGCGTTGGGACCAATCCCCGCCCCGCGCGCACGAGCAGCGGGTCACCTGTGGCGGCTCGGAGGCGGGCCAGAGTGCGGCTCATGGCGGAGGTACTGAGGCCAAGTTGACGGGCTGCCCCGGTCACGCTGCCTGTGGCCAATAACGCATCCAGGGCGGACAGCAGATTCAGGTCCAGGCTCTCCATAGCCCCAATCTACACAGTCCGACGACAGCGGCATAGCGCTGAATGCAACTATATGTTGCGTCTTATGCGTCTGGCGCCCTGTTTGGCGCGGGCCTACATTTCCGAGTCACTCACTTCTTAGCAAAGGTGCTCTCAATGTCCCCAACCAGGCCAGAACATACCGCCAGCGCGATTCTCATCGTAGGGGCGTCGCGTGGTCTCGGACACGCCATGGCAATCGAGCTTCTCAAGAGAGGATGGGCCGTCGTCGGTACAGTCCGCCCTTCCGAAGGCCGCACTCAATTACACGACCTGGCGGATGAAAATCCGGGCGGGGTTGAAGTCGAGACCGTCGATATCTGCGAACCAGACGAGATCGCCGCACTTCGCACCCGTTTGGCGGGGCGGATATTCGACATCCTGTTCGTGAACGCCGGCACTGGCAACGCAAATCCAAATGACACCATCGCCCAAGTCTCGACCGACGACTTCGTTCGGGTGATGGTCACCAATGCGCTTGGACCGATGCGAACCATCGAGGCGCTGCAGGATCTTGTCCCCGCCGATGGTCTCATCGGCGTCATGTCCTCCGGACAGGGCAGCATTGCCAACAACACGAACGGCGGATTCGAAATCTATCGCGGCAGTAAGTCCGCTCTGAACCAGTACATGCGCAGCTACGCCGCCCGCCATGCAAATGAGCCACGCGCGTTGCTGCTGATGGCTCCGGGCTGGATCCGCACCGCTTTAGGTGGCCCAAGGGCACCTCTCAGCATGGAAGAGGCGATTCCGGATGTGGTCGATGTGCTTCTCGCGAAGCAGGGAAGACCTGGTCTCGAATACCTCGATCGTATGGGGAATGCGGTCCCCTGGTAAGCCTTGCGGTGCCGCATTTTCACAAAACCATGTCCGAGAGCGAGAACTTCGGCAAAGGCCATTTATGAAACTCATCGGAATCGAGGAGCATTTTCTCACGCCGGACATACGGGATGCCTGGAACGCCATCAATCTTGCGGCAACTGATCCGAGTGTCGCGTTTCACTCCGGAGCCATTGAATCGCGTCTGTTCGAAATCGCTGAGGGTCGACTCGCCCTAATGGACGAGACGGGGCTGGAAGTCCAGGTCCTCTCGCTCACAACGCCGGCGCTGCACGACCTCGGGCGCGAGAGCATCGATATAGCGCGCAGAACCAATGATGCGTTGGCAGCAGTGGTCCAACGCTATCCAATGCGTTTTCAGGCATTCGCGATTCTGCCGGTGTCAATGCCGGATGAAGCGGCCCTTGAACTTGATCGCTGCGTCAGGACGCTTGGCTTCAAAGGCACCATGCTGTGCGGGAGAGTGGGTAAGCGCAATCTTGACCACCCGGAACTTTTTCCCATCTTCGAAAGCGCTGCGTCCTTGCGGGTGCCGATCTTCATCCATCCGCGAGTGCCGCCTGAGTCAATAAGGGCTGCCTACTATTCTGGCTTTACGCACGAGATCGACATGATGTTTGCTACCGCAGGCCTTGGCTGGCACTACGACGCAGGCATCCAATTCGTGCGCCTCCTCCTCTCCGGGATGTTCGATCGCCTCCCAAGCCTGCAGGTCATCCTCGGTCACTGGGGCGAACTCGTGCTGTTCTATTCGGAGCGCCTGGCGGCTATGGATCGGCTATCAAGGCTCGTGCACCCGATCGCAACCTACCTTCGTCAGAATCTTTACGTAACGGCGAGCGGAATGTTCCTTCCCCATTATCTGGAGCGTGCCGTGGCCATCGTCGGCAACGATCGTCTGCTCTTCTCCACGGACTTCCCCTACCAATATCGTCCAGGCCGAGATGCCAGACGCTTTCTGGATAACTGTGGACTTGATCAAGACGCCAAAGGCAAATTCGCGCACGGAAACTGGAATCGGCTATCCGCGCGGGTCTGAAGATCGGCACTTAAGCGGGTAATAGACCGGCCGCGAACGTGTTGGCGGGCACGACCAGCAACCACACTTCCTCGGACGCCGCTCCGACATGCAGCCCGTCCAGCTCGACCAGCCGGATGGCATCGCCA
>Ga0302302_1000090_pt1 | contig 51897 bp, 32 predicted proteins | sample III_Palsa_E1_3_FD_198766 | JGI IMG/M metagenome (GOLD analysis project Ga0302302, IMG submission 198766) | Peat permafrost microbial communities from Stordalen Mire near Abisko, Sweden - III_Palsa_E1_3 | ecosystem: Environmental > Terrestrial > Soil > Palsa > Peat permafrost | place: Sweden...
CCGATGCTGTATCTTGGGCGCGTGAAACCGCTTGAGGCGCCGCGTCGTCTTTGACACAACAACCGTTGTATCAGCCCTCGTGTTCGCGAATCGCCGTTTGTCCTGGCTGCTCCGGCATTGGCAAGAGGCTGGCTGTACACCACTCATCTCTTCAGGAACGGCAACAGAGCTGACACGAGTTCTTGGGTATCCGAAGTTTCAGCTGTCCCTGGAAGATCGGCGAGAGCTCTTGGCTCACTATGTGCCGTACTGCGAGATCGTCGAGAACTTGACTGGCTGCCCTCAAGTTTGTCGGGATGAAAAGGACCAGCCGTTTCTTGATTTGGCTCAGAGCGGTGGGGCCGATCTACTGGTCAGCGGAGATAAGGATCTGCTGGCGTTGGCAGGTCAGACTACTTTCCTCATCGAAACACCGGAAGCTTACCGTGTAAGGGTAGAAGATGAAAATAAATAGACTCATTCAGCGAGCTATGTCGCCTTGCTTTGGTACTTGGACTTTGGCCCGATGCTCCCTATCGCGATAGCTCAACAGACGTTCGGCGCGAGTGATTAGGTCACCGAGACGCAGATTCAGCAAAGTCGCCAAGTCCTTCATCGTTCGTAAGGTGGCGCTCTTAGCGCCTCGTTCGACATCCCCAATGTAACGAAGACTGTAACCAGTTGCTACTGCAAGATCCATCTGAGATAGGCCCTGCTCTTCGCGAAGCTGGGATATCACCCGGCCGCACGCTTGCTCCAACGTTTCAGGGCGGGTTTGTCTTTCCTTTGCCACTGGCTAATCTTTTCCGAGATGCCAGACGCGATAAGGCACTATAGTGCTTTGTTGTTACGTTCTGGATTCACACTAGAGCGATCCTCTGCGCAGCTTTTTCGCTCGAATAATCAGTTCTTCGATGGGAACGTCATAGAAAGTAGCCAGAGCATCAAGTGATCTAATGGTCATGCTTTGTCTACCACTCTCCATCTTTCTAAGCGTGGTCGCCGCAAAACCTGTCGCAACCGCAACATCAATCTGTTTGAGTCCCTTAGCTGTGCGCAGAGCACGAATAACCTGACCTAGAGCTTGTTCCAACGTAAGTGGATCATGCTCGGAAGCGGAGGCCATGCTTTATGGTTGCCCTTGACCCGCCACGCGCGGAGGCACTATAGTGCCTCCATATAGCGGCACTATAGTGCTTATTTATTTTTTAGCCAGTGAGCTGTCGATCTGGAACGTATCCGAACAATCTCAATTTTGTTGGACATCGAGGACCGCATGAGTTCCGAAGCTGCGCTCCAACTTCCGAACGGTTTAGTAGAGGCTCCCGCCGCCTCCAATCCGCAGCGTTCTACCGTTGAGCATGTCGCATCTCAAGCATTAGAGCAGGGCATCAATCTGCGCTCTGATGAAGAACTGCTTGAGGCCGTCGGCGACGGATCGAAGGAGGCCATTGGTGTTCTCTTCCGCCTTCATGGCCGCGTCGTCTTCACTGTGGCTTGGAGAATCCTTCGAGACCAGTCAGAAGCGGACGACCTCCGACAGGAAGTATTTCTTTACCTTTTCGAGCACGCGAAGCTCTTCGACGCGCGGAAGGCGACCGCCTTGTCTTGGATAATTCAAATAACGTACCACCGAGCCATCGATCGGAGACGATATCTAAGCTTCCGGCAGCACTACAAGCTTGAAGCACTGGATGAGCAAACGGTAGGCCCCACCGTGCAGGAAGTGTTGACGGACCAATTGGACGGCAAAGTAATTTTGGACAGACTGAGAGGGCAGCTAACCTCGGATCAGCAGCAAACACTAGAGCTTCATTTCTTTGAGGGATACAGCTTCCGTGAGATTGCCGAAAAGACCAGTCAGCCTGTCGGAAATGTGCGTCACCATTACTACCGAGCCTTGGACCGACTGCGCTCGAACCTCTTTCCCCAAAAGCGCACTTGAGTGAGAGAATTAATGAACATTTGCACCGCAGAGGATCTGAGCCGGTGAATCCTCAACTTCATAATGAGTTTGTTGCGCTCTGTGCTCTTTTCTACTCTGGAGAAATCTCCGATGAAGAATGGGCATTGCTGCAGGTGCATCTCGCCTACTGCGACTCCTGCCGAAACACCTTCGAACAATACAAACAGATAGCTAAAGATGTGATTCCAGCGATGGCCGCGTCTGCTGCCACCGAGTCGAAAACACCTCTAGTGCAATCAGCAGCGTCTCTTGACGAAGCGGAACAGCGGCTGATGAGCAGCCTACATGTCGTCTCCAGCCAGCCTAAGCCGCCCGTACCTGCGAAATCATCGAGGCGGCTTGTCGTTGGTGGGCTCGCCGCATGTTTTCTGATATTTCTGGCGTTTGCGAGTGTCCATTTTTCACGCAGCAGAGGGAAGCCGTCGACACTTACGGCTACGAGCAGTCCGACGGCGAGAACTTCCGTTTCGCCAAAAGATACTTCTGCGAATGAACAGGATCAGCTTGAATTGGAGCAATCCCGCCAGCAGATCGCAGGCCTGCAACGACGACTTGCTACAGCTGAAACTCCCGCAGTTGACTCAAACGGCGCAGTCGCCACTCTTCGCAAGCAGTTGCAGGCAGAGCAGACGGAACGCGAGCAAATTGCCTCCGATAGAGATGCCTTGAGCAAGCAGCTTGTTACGGCACAGACGGACATTCAAACGCTAGGCGCAAAACTAACATCAGCCTCCGCCGGCGCAGATCAGCAGAGCGGCCGAGTTGCCATGTTAGAGGCAAAGGTTCAAGCGTTGAACGTGTCCCTCAATGAGGCAGACACCGCGCTCAATGACAAGGATCGGATGCTGGCTCTGGACAAGGATTTCTTGTCGCACGACCGGGATATCCGGGATCTGATTGGGGCACGGAATCTGTATATCGCCGATATCTTCGATACAACGGAGACCGGCAAGACCGCTAAGCCGTTTGGCCGAATCTTTTACACCAAGGACAGCTCCCTGGTGTTTTATGGCTTCGACCTGGAAAAGCAACGCGGCCTTGAAAGGGACGCGGCCTTTCAAGTATGGGGAAGCGGCAGCGACCGGTCGCCAGTGAGCCTGGGGCTGTTTTATCAGGATGATAGTCACAATAGATGGGTACTCCGGTGTAATGATCCCAAGACCCTGGCCCGGTTGAACATGGTGTTTGTGACCGTCGAGCCGCCGGGGGGAAGCAGCAAGCCCACAGGCAAACCACTTCTTCGTGCCTATCTCCAGATTGCGTCGAATCATCCATAATCAGAAAAGAGTATTGGTACAGCTTTGACAAGCCATCCGTAGACGGAGTGTACCCAATCCACTCTCGACCCCCGGAGCTGAGCTGTATGAAACGCTGGATCGCATTTCTGAGTTTGTGTCTCATTCCCTCATTTGCTCTCTCCCAGTCCACGGATGCAACGATCAGTGGCGGGGTAACCGACCCCACGGGCAACCTCATCCAGAACGCGGAAGTTGAGATCGCGAATGATGGGACAGGGGTTATCTATGCGGCAGAAACGAACAACTCCGGTATGTACCTGGTCCCAGTTCTTCCTCCTGGCCACTACCATGTTCAGGTCTCGAAGAGAGGATTCAAAACCATCATTAAGGCGGACGTAATTCTCTATGTTCAAAGCGCAGTGGCTCTGAACTTCGTTTTGCCGGTCGGCGCAACCTCGGAGAGCATCACCGTCAACTCCGCAAGTCCCGCGCTGAACACGACCGACGCATCGGTCAGCACGGTCATCGACCGGAAGTTTGTGGAGAACATACCGCTCAATGGCCGGAGCTTCCAGGACCTGATCTCGATGACACCGGGCGTTGTGACCGCGAGTCCGCAAAATACCTCCCAGGGTGTGGGGACCAGCGGAGACTTTTCCGTCAACGGTCAGCGCACCCAATCCAACTACTACACCGTGGATGGAATCTCGGCCAATATCAATTCCGGCAACGGGAACGGGATCACAGGGGCGGCTACAGGAGGAACCCTGAGTGGATCGACCGCTTTGGGCACGACCCAGACTCTGGTGCCGATCGATGCACTCGAGGAGTTCCGGGTGCAGAGCTCCACGTACTCTGCGGAGTATGGCAGATCACCCGGCGGCCAATTCTCGCTTCTGAGCAGGTCGGGCACGAACATTGTCCATGGAAGCGCGTACGACTATCTCCGCAACAACGTCTTCGATGCGAATGATTGGTTCAATGACTATTATGGAGTGCCGCAACCTGCGCTTCGGCAGAATGACTTTGGCGGGAGTCTAGGTGGTCCCATTTGGATTCCGCGCCTCTACGATGGCCGGGATCGAAGCTTTTTCTTCGTAGCGTATGAGGGCCTGCGTCTCACCCTTCCCACAGCGGCCACCATCCAGTACGTGCCAGATCTTTTTATGCGGCAACAGGCTGTGCCAACCATGCAGCCTATACTGGACGCCTTTCCGCTCCCGAACGGCACGGATTACGGCACAGCCGCCAATCCTAGCCTCGCGGAGTTCATCGCGCCCTTCTCCCTTCCGAGCAAGATAGACGCCACCAGCGTTCGTCTCGACCATACGTTTGGGCCAAAGCTTGCGCTCTTCTTCCGCTACGGCTATACCCCCAGTTCGACCGACTCGAGACCCTATTTCGCCCTCACGACCGATACAAGTAACGCCCAGACCTTCACTTTCGGCGCAAGTAGTCAGCTTGCCAGCAACCTCACCAACGAATTCCGACTCGGCTATGCACGTTCCGACTCCGCGCAGCTTGGAGTACTCGACGACTTCGGCGGCGCGACCCCCATAAATTTGGGCGATGCGATGGGAGCCAGTGGGTACAGCCGGGTGGATCCGGTTGTCATCCTGTATGTGGAGGGCATTGGAAATCCGGTGATGGAGGTGCTCAACACGCTGAACCTGCAGCGTCAGTGGAACCTGGTGGATACGATCAGTGTCCTAGTGGGACACCATTCGTTGAAGTTCGGGGTGGACTACCGGCACATCAAATCCCCGACCACCCCGCCTGACGTCGAGCCCTATGCCTATTTCACAACCCCGCAACAGGCTATCAGCGGGAGCCCCGCGATACCGTATGTCCTCCGGTATCTCTCGGCAACTCCTCTCTTCAATCAAACCGCCGTCTTCGCTGAGGACCAATGGCGTGTCACTCCGAAGATAACCCTGTCCTATGGCTTGCGGTGGGACCTGAATCCGCCGCCTACAGAGCAACACGGGGACGACGCCTACACGTTGGCTGGTAACCTCAACGATCCAGCTACCCTGACGGTGGCGCCTCAGGGAACTCCGCTATGGAAAACGGCGTGGTTCAACTTCGCCCCGAGACTTGGCGTAGCGTGGACAGCTCACGACCAACCAGGCCACCAAACAGTTGTCCGCGCAGGCGGGGGCGTATTCTTTGACTCTCCAAACGAGGTCGCGACGCTCGGATACAGCGGTCTCGGCTTTGGGGCGTTTGCCGTGCAGACGGGAGCGACCATACCCTTTACACCGGCGCAACTCAATATTCCTATTACCGCCTCAGCTCCCTACACGGGGGCGACCATCACGGCATTTCCCACTCATCTGCAGCTGCCGTATACGCTCGAGTGGAACGTAAGCCTGCAACAGGCTATCGGAGCGAACCAATCATTCACGATCTCGTATGTCGGCGCCAATGGGAGACGGCTCATCGGGTTGCAGCAAGTGTTTCTCACCGCCCTGAATCCGAACTTCGGCTATGTCGATTATTTTCAATCCGGAGTTACCTCAAACTATCAGGCTCTTCAACTTCAGTTCCAGCGTTCCGTTGCCAAAGGGGTCCAAGCGCTGGTCGCTTACACCTGGTCACACGCAATCGACTACGGCTCGAATGCCACCGCTCTGCCTTTGCAACGCGCCGACGCCGACTTCGATGTCCGGGACAACCTTCAGGGTGGCATAAGCTGGGAGGTGCCAAAGCTGAAGGCAAGCCGCTTTGTGGATGCGGTTTTGAATGACTGGGGTGTAGACGTTCGCTTGAACGTCCGCACAGCATTCCCGATCACGCTGGCCGGGGAGCTTACCATCGATCCGGCAACGGGCACTGAGTACCCAGGGACTCTGAACATCGTGCCCGGGCAGCCCTTCTACCTTTATGGCTCCCAGTATCCGGGTGGAAAGGCTGTCAATCCTGCTGCGTTCAGCTTGCCGCCAACAGGGGATTTGGGGGATGCGCCCCGGAATCAGTTGCGTGGCTTTGGTGCCTCGCAGATCAATCTGGCGATCCGAAGAAACATCCAGTTGCATGGTCCCTTCGTCCTTCAGTTTCGGGCGGAGACCTTCAATCTGCTTAACCATCCGAACTTCGGCTATGTCGACCCGAATTACACGGATGCCACCTTCGGGCAAGCGTTATCCATGCTCAATCAGAGCCTGGCAACGGTTGCCTCCCAATACCAGCAGGGAGGAGCACGCTCTATGCAGTTCGCGCTCAAGCTGCTGTTCTAACCCTCACACCGGACTCCCAATAGGAAAATCGTTATGCCCACTGCTCTGCGTGTATTCCAGCGGAGGCGAGAGATCTCGCGCCTCGTGTTGCTCTGTCTTGTCCTGCCAGCACTCCGGTCCAGACAAGCACAGGGTCAACAAAAAGCATTTTCCGTGAAGGATGACATCGCGATGGCCCGTTTCAGCGAGCTTTCCGAGGAAGAAAATGTCTCGACACAGGAATGCCATCTCTATTCGCCCGATCGAATGTATGTTGCCGTTGTTACCACCAAGGGGCGGCTGGCGACCGATCAGATCCAGTCATCGATCTCAGTCTTCGACCTCCGAGCCGTTGATAGGTTCCTGCAATCGCCATCTGTCCCTCAGCCAAAGCCCCGCGTCGTTGCCACCATTACAGCCATTCCGGATGGTGTAGAGACGATAGAATATGCTCCGCTCATCAAGGATGTTCGTTGGTCGGCAGATAGCAGACATCTCTACTTCCGGGCACAGAACGAAGGCGGAGGATATCAGCTCGACGAGGCCGGCGTACCTGAGAATACCTTCCGTACCCTGACGCCTTCTTCTTATGACGTCAATCGGTACGACCTGGCAGGGAACACCATCGTGTACACGGCCGCTCCGATGGATGCACCTCGCCCGTCACCAGGAGTACCCATCAACAGAGACGCCGTGGACGCAACCGGCTACCGGGTCAAGGACATTCTCTTTCCCGGGCAGATGACATCGTTTCAGCCGCATACCTATTCCTTGTTCGTATTGCATTTGGACAGGCAGCACTTCGTCCCGCAGAAAGTTCCGAGCTACTCTGTTCCGGAAACGGCTGTATATCTGTACACCCTTCCATTCCGGCTTTCTCCCGACGGAACCCATCTAGTCTCCCTCGAGCCAGTAACCGGAGACATTCCCAAGTCCTGGGAACGCTATGACCCGCTTCCTCTGCTCGGATATCTCCGTTTGCGCAGTGATGATCCAGATCTCACCCGACCCGAAAAGCTCATACGTCTGAGACAGTACGTCCTGATCAATCTAGCGTCGGGCGAAAAGAAGACCTTGTTGGCAGCTCCGAACGCTCAGTCTCTCGGCTACTTGGCTTATGCGAATCGCGTTGCCTGGTCGAACGACGAAACGCGAGTGTTGGTGACCAACGTATTCTTTCCACTTGATCCGAACGCTGCATCAAGCGCTCCCGTCCCCACGCGCCCGTGTGCCGTCGCCAGCGTCGACCTGCCATCGCTCGATGGGCGGTGTCTCTACTTCGACGGCGATGCCGTGCCCTTCCGTTCAGGACACGTATCGGAGGTACGATTCGGCAGGGATCGTAATGAAGCGCTGGTCTCCCTCAAGCAGGACGACAAGCAGCAGGAACTCATCACATTCCACCTGAAGGGGAGCGTATGGAAGTTCGCCTCGGTAGGTCCGGGTCCAGGGAATGGCGGCGCAGATCAAGAATTTGCTCAACACGGTGCAGGGCACAATCCCGATGTAAGGGTTTATATGCGACAGAGCCTCAACGAGGCCCCGGCGCTGTGGGCTTCCAACACCAGTACCAAGGAGGACCGCCTGCTGTGGAACCCTAATCCTCAACTTGACCGTCTTGCGTTTGGGGGAGCCTCGGTCTATCGCTGGAAAGACCCGACCGGCCTCGAATGGACTGCAGGACTGGTGAAGCCAGTTGGCTACACACCCGGGCACCGTTACCCGCTGGTTATTCAGATGTACATGTTTCGAGAGCACCAGTTCCTTACAGATGGGACCTATCCTTCGGCCTTTGCAGCTCGGCAACTGGCTAGCGCCGGATTCGTGGTGCTTCAGATTCAGAAAAAGCCGGACGTCCTGTCCGACGAAGACGCTCAAACAGGCCTCGCGGGATATCGAAGCGCCATCCAGAGCCTTTCAGAAGACGGCCTGATTGACCCCAGCCGAGTCGGTGTGGTCGGCTTCAGCTGGACCTGCTGGTATGTGGCAAACGCACTCGTCAAGGCTCCGCACCTCTTCGCGGCGGCAACCATCGCAGACGGGCTGGATAACAGCTATATGCAATACATGTTCTTTGCCCCTGACGCTCCGAGTCTCCAGGAACAGATGAACAAAATACGCGGGGGCAGTCCGTTTGGAGCCGGGCTGGATCGATGGATGAAGGAGGCCCCGGGGTTTCACCTCGATCAGGTGCAGACTCCTGTCAGACTCGAAACGATCAATCCTGCATCGGTGCTACAGGAGTGGGAGCTCTACGCTTCTCTCCATATTCAGCAAAAACCGGTCGACATGATCTATTTTCCTGACGGAACGCACATTCACCGCAGGCCGCAGGAACGCTTGGAATCGCAACAAGGAAATGTGGACTGGATGCGCTTCTGGCTTCAGGATTATGAAGATCCCGACCCGGCAAAACACGCCCAGTACCAGAGGTGGCAGAAACTGAGAGCGGAACTCGCCGCGGTTCGCTCCAATGCGGCAAGCAACTGAGCAGAGAATGGTCCGGCCTCTCGACTGGCGAGCGGCCGGACCTGCTGATTGCAGGGCGTACGAGGTTGGCGATTACTCGTCAGCCTGATACGCCGCTCCACTGGTGAGCAGCTCGGTTCCGATCTCGTGGACCGGAGCGCCCTTCATGCTCTTGATTGCTGAGACAGCAGGGAAGGTGCCAGTGATTTGCGGTTGGATGTAACGCATAGGTAATTCCTCTCTTTGTTTCAAATTTCCGTGCAACCAGAGTCGCTCAAGCTGCCCGGAGCTCGGTGGCCGCTAAACACGGCCAAACTTGGACATACACGATGCCGATCTTCGCTGGTGCGGGTGACCTCTGTTCTACCGCCGCGTGTACCTAACCAAAACTCATAAGCGATCGCTCGCAGAATTGCTTGATACCACTCGACGTTTCCCTCTGCTGTCGCCTTTAGGCCATGCCGGAGCGCGGCAACATCGATGAAGCCAAGCTCCGCGACACGCGAGCCAGTAAACAGCCTGTCTAACTTAGGCTGAGCGGCGCGGATGGCATTCAATGTTGCCCGAAGTTGAAATGCCTTGCGCCTTCTTTCCAGAATCTCGACCGGGACGATGTCGCGCAGAGCGGCTCGCATCATGAAGCGTCGCCGTCCTGGCCGCACCAGTTGTTCGGGGGGAATGCTGAACAGAAACTCCACTAGATCTTTGTCCAGCATCGGGTAACGGTATTCAGGGCGGAAGAGGATACGTGGAGATAGATGAGGGAGTGTCTCCATGATCTGCCACCAGCTCAGCGCGTTCTCCAAACGGTGAGGCGCGATCCCAATCCGTCGGGTAAAAGTATCCGTCGCTTGGCAGTTCTCGGAGAAGCTGTGACGCAGCTCTTTAGAGATCCATGGCGGGATCGGTCGGTTCTTGGGATTGCCTCTTGTATAGAGCCGCGCTGTATAGCGAAAAGCGTTGGACAATGTCGCAACGATGGGGCTGCGGTCCGGTAGAGACCATGCAACCGCTTGCCGGAAGAGGGCGCCAAAACTGCCTTGTACAAGGTAGTCGGCCAACTCCGGGATCCCATCCGGGATCCCACCCAGTACTTCGTCTCCACCGATGCCCGACAGCACGCTGCGGTAGCCCTTCTCCCAGAGGTTACGTAGCAGCATCTGTTCCAGCTCCAAAGAGAAACGGTCCGAACCCGGAAGTTGATAGGTTCCAAACGCCATGTCTGGAGCATCGAACGTTCTTTGCGAGAAGGCCACGTCGACGTGCGTGCCTGTCTTCCTGCGCCTTGCTTCGGTAATAGAGAAGTATGTGCGCTCGTCGAGCGATGCTTCGGAGTCGTCGAAGTACGAGATCGTATCGAGAATCTCCGCATCTGGATCGGCTGAACGGCGAAGGGAATCGGACATGCAAACGATCGAAGTCGAATCCATTCCTCCACTCAGCTCCGCCACGATCGGTTCTCCAGGGCCGGTTCGTCGCGACACCGCTTGCCCAAACAGAGCAAGAAAGTGTTCCTGGTATGCAGTATCAGCTTGATATCGAATGGATGTCCGGATCACAGGCGTCCAATGAGGCCGCTGCGAAATCTTTCCCTCGCGAACGACAACGTAGTGGCCCGGCAAAACCGAGCGGATCCCTCGATATGGGGTAAACTCCCGCACGGGAGCGTTCGCGAGGTATGAGGCGGCGTATTCCGGTGAAAGGCGTAACTCCGTCCCGGACGCTGTAAAGGTGTCCAGGTATGTCGCCCACCGCGTGCGGTATCTGGTCTGGGAGAAATAGAGTGACCGGGTGCCTGCGTGGTCTCGTGCCAAGAACAACCTCTGTCCTCGGGCATCCCACAACGATAGAGCCCAATCACCGGTAAATCGCATAAAGCACTCCTCGCCCCAACGCAAGAAACCAGCCAACACAATCTCCGAATCAGACGACTCCGTCTCATTTAGACCCAGCAGTTGGGCGAGGTCGGTAAAGTTGTCCAGGCGGCCATCAAAGCTCAGGCTGTTTCGCAAGGCATCTGTGAGAGGGCCAGTCTCCAGTTTGGAACGCTCATGGCTGACGTAAACCTGGCAGCACATCCCAACCCTTCCATTGATCGAGAAAGCAGCTTCGTTTGTGGCGTAGCGTTCGGTTGCACGCGCGAACAGCTGCAGATCTTTCTCGGATGCACTTAAGCCCCGATCTTCCAAGACTCCGAAAAGAATGCTCATGGCCACCTCGCTAACAGCGATCCAGCACCTGAAAGATTTCTGTCACGTAAGGTTTGTCGTTGACGACGAGTCCCTCCACCTCCACCCAAGCGTGGGAGAGGAAGGGAAGCAGCTGCGCTCCGATGATCATCTCCGCAGCCCTGCCGTTACGTCGTAAGAGAACCGCCAGCGCGGCAGAACGCTGGAGACATAGCACGCGTTTGGGGTAGAAGACGCAGGCGAGATCCACTGCATGAGACAGGACACCGTCACCTGCGTAGGTCTCCGATTCTCTCCTGAGGGTTTGCCGACGAACAGCTTCATAGACGCTTGTGAAGCCAGCGAAGCGCATGAGCCAGTCAAGGTATAGCAGCAACAACCAGCCTGCGAGAATATATCGAACCGTTACTTGTCTCATCGCCGCGTACTCTCCCGGTCCTCGAACAGAAGGCCGTCTGATTAGCCGTTAGATCGAACGCCAAGCGATTCCAGCAGGCACGGATCGCGAGCGTACCGGTCCATATACCGAGTGATAGAGCGCGCATATCGTTGCCACTGCGGATCATTTCCGGGATCTCTGTGCTGCCAGTCACCTCGTCCGTAGAGCGTTGAGAAGGCAGCTAGGAGCGCCATGCAAGAGAAACCTTCTTCTATCTGGCGGAAATCACACACCGAGTACAAGGCGGTCTGGTAAATCTCCTTCAAGGCGTTCTCGACAGAAGCTTTGTCTTGCGGGTTCTCTACCGGGTTGAGAAGGAGAAGGTGTTGAAATGTCACGAGTGGATGCCCAATGTAACCTTCGGACCAGTCGATGAGGTGACAACTATCCTCTGTAAATACAAGATTGCCCAGATTCATATCGCCGTGCACGATCGTCGACGGAATGCCAAGGCGCTCCGCGTGATCAAGCGCTCTGCTCAGAAACTCTCGAATCTCTTGCAGCCTGCCCGCGCCAATACGCGGCACTTTGGTCGAGCTCTGAAGCAACATGGCCTCGCCAAGATAAGCAAAAAGCCCATCCAGATTCGCTCGGAGGACATGCGGCCGTTGATCGAAAGCACCCGCAGCGAACAACTCAGACTCCGCGCCGATGGACGCGAGTTGAAGTTCTGCCAGCGATTCGACGGCCCGCCGTAGTAGTTGCACCAAACGCTTCGGTTCCGTCGGCAACGCGGGAAGGGAACAGCCGTCTCCCTTCATCAACCATGCGTTCCATGCGGGCATTTCTGCGACGATGTGGGGAAGAGAGCGAGGGCACAACGTGGACAATAGCCGTGTGATCTCCCGTTCGTGAATGTTTGGCTCACCCGTCGCCTTCAGCCAGTAACTTTGTCCATCTTCCATACGAAGATGAAGCAACGTGAACAGACCGCCAGCATTGTGTTGCTCGACTGCTGCTTCGGCATGAAGTCGACCGCCTGTTACGTCCTCCGCCCAGGCGACGGCTTCGTTTCTCCATCCGATACGGGAGACAGGGCAGTTTGCGTCACGGCCGAGCATGCGAAAAAATAGTGCGCGTTCAAGCTCGGAGACTTCATCCTCGGGGATCTGATCCAGATACGCGGTCGGGAGCTCGGCTGGAATCGTTCTTGGCAGAAGTTCCGCGACGACAAGCGGGCTGCGATCTTCACCACTCTGTAGGAAGTCCAGGATGAAAACGTCTGCGTCCCACAATCGACCCAGTTCGCGCCGCAGCTCTTGCGCAAGACGGCCTCTCGGCGCTATGGAAACCCGCAAGACACAAAGTGGACCACCATCCTCTTGCACCAAGACCTTGTGTGATGAAGGGACGACCACGAGAACGCGAAAGGTGACTGCATCAGGAGTCAAGACGTGAGTCATGCGCGTTTCCCCTCTTTCAACTGCGGCAATAAGTTGTGTTCTCGCAACGCCGCGATGAAATTGTCTACATCAAGCCGGATGGTGTCTGGGCGTTCCCCCGTCTCTCGTCCAAGCGTGGCGACGATGTCTTCCACCGCCTCGCCAACCTCCAGTGCGCGCCAGATGTATGCCCCAGTTGAATTCAGCGTGGAGATCGTGCCCCTCGTCGCGTCGAGGATTGCTGCTCCGTCCTGATTGACGATGGTCTTCAGCTGAGCGTTGCCATCGGCCATACATGTACTCCCGGGTACCGAACCATTCGGGCTCGAAGGTCGGTGGAAGTGAGCATGGTCTTGTCGCCGTTCGGATGCAAGCGGAAACAGGGCTGCTGGCCAAACTTACTTCGCTCCTGCATCTGCGAGGCTTAGCAATCTGAATTGCTCTCTATGCTGTGCAGACGAAGCGTTCGTTTGGCCAAACTATCTTGAGGCCTGATTCGACGACGGGGTTGTCAAACGGGAGCAATAACTCCGCAGATGCGACGGAGGTTGGGAAGCTCGCTCTGAGAAAACACGAACTTTGTGGATTGCGAACCAGGGTCGTTCAGCAATGCGAAATTGCTTCCATCACGTTCCAGGTGCCCAAAGACCATATTCAGTCCTTTCGAGAAAACATAGAGCGGACGGGACCAACCGTGTTTACTGGCGTCACTTCGGGTGTCGGGCACAGTTGAGAGTTCTTCCGTCAGCACCCAAGACCCGGAACGGATGGGTGGGCTAACGCCGCGAATGTCGTCTCCCTCTCCAATGCGAATGACTCGATGGCTCCACGAGCTCGGTCGGGGGAACTTCAGTGAGAACAGCGCCGGCCACTCAACGATCTCTTTCCGCCTTGCCTCCCATACCTCTGGAGGAATGGGGTGCGCCGGTTCGGAACGAACCCAAGGCAGATCTTCGTAATGCGTGGCTCGGAGAAGCGTTTCGAGAGAATATCGACCCGAATCGCGTAGCCGATATCCGCCTACTCTCAGTGCGTCACTGTATCGAGAGTTGTGCTCGATGGACATCTGAATCAATGACGCAATATGAGGTTCCGAGTCTGTTTCGCGGCGATATCGCCGTCTTGATCGATCACTCACTTTCGAATGCAACATCAACCGCAGGAGCTCTTCCACGTGCGCTTTCTCTTCCTGTGGCCGGATAAACCGTCTGTGCTTCGTCGCGAACAGGTTGTGACGCGTTCTGTTTTCCCACGGAAGTACCAGGTTCGCGCTTCCGCCAAAGTGTGAAATTGGACGTTGGAACGGAAAATCGGGTGCTGGTAGTCCGAGCGCGAACACGCCGATGCGTCCCACAATGCGCACGGACATGGGATAGGAAAAGATCTGCCGACCGAGATAGGATCGGTCCGACGTCAAGAGCTGCAGCTTCCCTCCGGCCACGACGCAGCGGCTGCAAATATACCCATTCGGAAACTGGAGAAGATAGATGTTGCGGGGATTCGGCCGGAGTGTCTCTTCTTGATCGATGGGCTCGACAAGTGCAGTGGCTCCGGGCGGAATGCTGGAACCCAAACTGTCCTCTGTTCCCACATGCACGTAAAACGTTCCGGACCGACGCCATATGGGCCCATTTAACACTCGTAGAGGGAAATTGCCTTGCCACCGCAGAACCAAGGAGTCGAGCATGGCGCTGCGCCGGAATGCTTCTGCGGGAGCAAGTTCTAATGGTAGCTCCACCATCAGGTCTCGATCGAATACATAGTATTCGACGACGTGGGTACGGCCGCCGTTGAGAAGAAGGTCAAATTCTCGAACGCCGTCAAGTTCGTAGCCGAAAAGCCGATATGCACCGTCTGTTGTCAGAGAACAGGTTTCCTCGAGGCCTCGTACCATATTGGCCGTCGGGCGACTTCCCGCACGTCTTAGGTTCGAGATGAAATCTCGTATCTTCTGCTCGCGTCGGTCGTGCGCGAGTCGGTTCCCATCCCTCGATCTCTCTATCTGCCGATGGAGCTCACGGATATGTTCAATCCGAGCAATGATGTCTGCAGAGCCGACAGGGCTATACATAGCGAGGGCTTCTCCTAGGACGACTCAACGGGGAGTTGCAAAATCGCAGAGAGACAGTAAGGACGGGGTCGGCTGGTGAAAGCGCGACACCGAGCGACAGCCGCACTCAAACTCGGCCCCGCTGAAGATATGATCCTAGAAAATGGCAACGATGTCACCCAGGGCCTATGCAACCACTCCGATGTCGGAGGGCCCGTCCGGCGCTCACTCTTGCTTGCCTTCAAGAATCTTGGCGAAGAGATTGCCTCTCATTGCCGGGCGACACCGGACGGCACCCGTACTCGTCTACCTGGAATACCCGAGTGAAAGACCAGCTCGAAAACCAACTCCAGGAATTAGTCTGCCGAGGCAATCTCCAACTAGCAATAGCGTAGGAAGCCATCGCTTCGAACTGGATCGCGCCCAACAAGTCTTATTACAACGCCGACAAGCCTGAGCAAAATCCGTTCACCACCTTGTCCGGCGAGAGAATAAATCGCGCGCAAGTTGAGGCTCTGCTGCAAACATCCGTAGGCATCAATGGAAAGGTCGACGTTTTTGTGAACAACCGGCTACTATGCCGTTCTGTTCACAAAAACATCTCCACAAGTAAATATAGAAGCGAAAACTACGCTGCCTCATTGTCGATATCAACTTCGATGAAGGAAATGCTCCGCAAGCTTATCGCAGGCGGAGCATTTGTTTTGAAGTGAATTGTTGATCCAGCGATGATCCAGCTAGAAGAGTACTTTGATAACGCCTTGAAAGACTCTGCCGCCAACTGATGTACTTGTGATCTCGCCGAAGTTTCCCGTAAAGGAAGGACCACTGTTATTACCACTGCTAAAAGATGGGTGGTTAAGCACGTTGAACGCTTCCAGTCGAAGATACAGATCGAGTCTGCTGTGAAGTGGAAATATCCGCGTAATCTGGGCGTCGTTCTGAAAATAGATTGGGTTGGAGAAAGAGTTTCTACTGATGTTTCCTTGGGTTCCCGGTACGGTGTTTAAGACGAAGGCAGCCTGATTCAAATAAGAGCGGGTAGCATAGGTAGCTCCCCCAGGATCGGAGAGTATCTTCGTGTAGTTGTAGATCGGGACCCCCGGAACCAGATTGGGGCGGTCACCGCCATTGGCCGTGAACGATTCGTCCTGGTTTTCTGTGACCGTGAACGGCGTGCCGCTAACGAGGCGGAATAAGCCGCCCAGTTCCCAGTTATTTAGGATATAACGACTAATGCCTTTCAGCGGAAAATTGCTCTTAACCACAATGGTGGTGTTGAAGTTATGGCGAATATCTGACCCACAGCGACCATAGTCGAGCGCTGGATTATTGGGATTCGAGAATTGAGTTCCGCTGAGGTCACCTTGAGGATCGGCGTTGTTAAGGCACTTGGACCAAGTGTAGTTGGTTTGGAAGTTGAACGTTGAAGAGAAGCGATGCTGCACGGTCACAGTCAGGCCATTGTAGTTACCATACGCGGAGTTGGACTCAATGAGTGAGCCACCGCTGCCCCCACTGTAATAGTTCCCCTGCGTCGGGTTGGCCTCAGTGAGCGCGTAACGTGCTTGAGTGTTGTTGTAAATGCCTTTGCTGGTATTTTGGTTGGTACCGTTGACCGAGCAAGGAGCACCGACTACGCCGCCGCCGACGGTGTGGGACGCGACTGCAGCGGGGCCGGTTGTAACTACAGGTCCGCAACCGGTACCACCTGGTCCCCATACGCCGGGCGTGTACACTGCCGGGTTAAGTGGGATACCGACGAGTTGATCCTGTGTACGGTTGCCGGTGTAGAAAAACTGAACTGTCCAGCCCCGCGCAAAAGCCTGTTGAATGCTGGCGGTCCATTGCATGGTATTGGGCATCTTGTAGGTAGGTTGCAACACGATATATTGGCTCTGCTGGGAGAAGACCGCGTTTGCAGGAGTCGGAGTCCCTGGCAGAATGGATGCTGGGAATGTGTCGTTGCCCCCCGTTTGACCACATCCCGCATTCCCCGTGCCCCCAACCAACCATGGATCACTGAAGCACAACTCCGCAGCAGTATTTGGCGAAACGAGCGCCGAAAAAGGCGGATCTTGCTGCACACGCTGCTGGACAAAGAAGTTCGGCATATTATAGGCATACGCTGTGCCAGCGCGGAATATAGTCTTGCCGTCTCCAAAAACATCGTATGCAAGAGCGAAGTTCGGATTGAATTCCAAGGGCGTATTTCCCGTGAAGGCAGGCTTAACACCTGGATCGCCATAGTAAAACGTCCCGGCGGGAGCATTCGGATACACGGTGCTGTGCTGGTCGGCCAGAAACGCCGCCATGTTGAAGACCGTTCCACGATGGAAGTAGTCGTGCGGAAAGTACAGCGGCAGCCAGCGAATGCCGCCCGTCAGGGTTAGTCGTGGTACTGGATGATACGTATCCTGCACGTACAGCGTAGGCATTGATCCCCGCAGCGCATTCTGCTGCGCCTTGCTTTGCGAGAAGCCACTCAAAGCGCCTTGAAGAAAATCTAGGTTGGCGTCACCGGGCTTGGTCTGTCCGCTCCAGTTACCATTGAAGGTGAAGTCACCGTTGGCCTCATATCCGTTATTGACATTGAGCTGGTTCCGGACGTATGAACCGCCGAATCCGATTTGGTGCTTGCCACGCACCAAAGTCACATCGTCCGCAATATCAACCGGGATATTGTCGTTGATTACGGCGAGCAGGTTGCTACCCGAGCCGATAGTGTTGCAGTGATTTGCCCCCGATGTTCCGCAATTGATCCAAATACCGCTCGGTACAGTCTGAAAGTCTTTGATCCCGAAGGCGGTCGCGTTGGGGGTTGCGGGATTGAAACCTCGGCTGAGTTGGCGTCGTACCGCCGTCACGTGAACCGTATTTACAAGGCTGGAACTGAAGATGTAAGTTTCACCAATGGTGATCGACTGCCACCGGATCTCGGGATTGCCAGATTGAGTCGTGAGGTAAATATTAGTGGGGGAGTAGAAGGTTGGAACCTGATTGCTGTCGAGGAAGTAGCGGGCATACATGTTGTTCTTGCTGCTGATGGTGTAATCGACCCGAGTATCGAAGTCGTTGTCGGAACTGATGCTTGGAATCGCGTAGGAGACGTGACCGCAATTGTTCGGATCGAGTGCCGGATTGATGGGAGGAAGTTGTTTGAGCAGCGCCAGTGCCGATGCGTTCCACGCTGGAAGCGCGGGACCACCTGGTTGATTGTATTTGTTGCCGGGCAGGAGCTGACCAGTGATCGGGTCGTACAGTTGCACGACTGGTCCGCAGGCGTTTTTGACGCCAGTTCCACCCGACGATACGGGAGCTGGGTCCGTGGTGGACCAATCACCGGCCAGGTTAGCCGCTGTGGGCTCATAGGCATTTTGCGTCGCACTGGAGGAACGGGAATATGTGTGTTGGAAACCGGCGAACACAAAGAGTTTGTTGCGACCGTCGAAGAGCTTAGGTATGCGCACAGGTCCGCCGAAGGTTCCTCCGTACTGATTCTGGTGCAGGGTATCCTTGGATGTGGAGAAGAAATTGGTGGCGTCAATAAAGTTGTTGCGCATGAACTCAAACGCTGAGCCATGGTATGTATTCGTACCCGACTTGGTAACCATGTTTATTAGGCCGCCAGCTTGGCTGCCATCTTGCGCGCCCATCGCCGCTGTCTGTACGCTGAACTGACCAATCGCATCGGGGAAAGGTAATGGGCCGTTGCCGCCGCCCATGTAGTCGTTGTTGTCACCACCATCGAGTCGATAGGTAATCGCATTTCCCTGCGCGCCTGCGATCGAGAAGCCGGTCGTCTGGGTGGGGTATTTACTTCCGTTGGCATCCCCGGGAACGGCACTCTGCGTGCCCCCGACCAGTGAAACCAGGCTAGTCATGGTGCGGCCGTTGATCGGAATCTCCGTGATCTCGGTGGCGTCCACTGTCTGCTTGAACGAAGCGTCTTCCGTTTGTAGTGCCATGCCCTGGCTTCGAACTTCGACTTTGATATCGGCGCTGCCAAGGGTCATCTTTGCATCGACGGCGATACTACTGCCAACCTCCAAAACATTCCCCGTCGAGAGATACGTTTCAAAGCCAGGCGCAGTTATGGTGACCGAGTAGGTTCCGACATTGATATTCGGGAATGCATAATCCCCGCCTGAACTGGTCTTGGCAGTGCGCGTAACCTGGGTCGATGTCTCTACCAGCGTGACCGACGCATTGCGGATCACGGCTCCCGAAGGGTCGGTGACGGTGCCCTGAATGCTGCCAGAACCGGTTGTCTGTGCTCTCGTCGCTGGGAAAGACAAGAAGACCAACAAGCACACAAGCAAGGTCCGCAAGCCGGCCGTGCCAGATTTCTTGGGAGACGCCATTGCCAACAAAGCTCCAAAACCGATACAGAGGAGTTTTAGAACTCGCTTACGATCGGAAGCGATTGGTGTTACGACTTGCATTGTGAAACCTCCTGTAAGAAAACTGAGTCCGCTATAGGTGTCCGTTGCTTCCCCGGTAGAACAACCCTTTTGGTTTTTTTGGAATGACAACGATGTCATTAAGATTTACGGGCAACTGTATACAGAGTACAAACGACCATTGTCAAGATTTATTTGATCGCGGCTAATTTGGGTGACAAGGCGGACTCTCCACCGAGATCCTCCCTGAATTGACTGTCTCCACCAATTCACTGTAGATTTTGACGTGCGAATTGACATCGTTGTCATTATTGCGAAGAAACTGACCGCACCCCTGATTCTCGTCTACCTTACGAAACCGGACAGGACTTGCATTTGTAGTTCATTTTATAAATCGAGGTAACTTGATGTTCCGACGTGATCTTCTCAAACTCTCGCCTCTCGCCCTAGCATCTGCCGCAGCGGGTCATATAGCCCTGGCGCAGACGCCGGAGCCATCTGCGACCGAGGCTCTCTACAATGTGCGGCGCTACGGCGCGACGGGCGACGGGAAGACGGTAGACACGCCCGCAATCAACAGAGCGATCGAGGCCGTGGCTGCCGCCGGCGGCGGCACATTGCTATTTCCGGCCGGAACCTACCTCTGTTTCACTATTCGTCTGCGCTCGAACGTCGACCTCTTTCTATCCCCCGGCTGCACGATCCTGGCCGCCGACTCGCCTAGACCCGGCGAAGCTACCGGCTACAACGGCGGGGTCTACGACCCCGCCGGGCCAGCGCAGCCATGGGAGGAATATCAGGATTACGGCCACAATCACTGGCCCAACTCCCTCTTCTACGGTGAGGGCATCAGAGACTTCGCCATCACCGGCCCGGGATTGATTCACGGCAAAGGACTTTCTTATGGGCAAGGTGGACACCGTGGCGACTACACCAACTTCACTGCGGAGCAGCCCGGCGTCGGCAACAAAGCCATCGCCCTCAAGAACTGCAGGAATGTCCTATTGCGCGACTTCTCCATTTTGAAGGGGGGCCACTTTGGGATTCTTGCCACCGGCGTCGACAACATTACCATCGATAATCTCGTCATCGACACAGATCGTGATGGGATGGATATCGACTGCTGCCGCAACGTACGCGTTTCTAACTGCACGGTGAACTCGCCATGGGACGATGGTATCTGCCCCAAGTCAAGCTATGCGTTGGGCTTCGTTCGGTCGACGGATAATGTCACCATATCCAATAACTTCGTGACCGGCACCTATGAACTTGGGTCGGTAATCAATGGTACCTGGAAGAAGTTTGCGGAGGAGGGCCACCCTCGCCAGGGGCGCATCAAATGCGGAACAGAATCGAACGGCGGCTTTCGCAATATCACCATCAGCGGCAATGTGATTGAAGGTTCCAAGGGCATCGCCCTTGAGACTTCTGACGGCGCTTTTCTCGAAGATATCGCCATCACCGGCAACACCATGCGCGACATTTTTGATGCACCGCTGTTTCTGCGTCTCAATCGCCGCAACCGGGGCCCGAGCGACACTATGCGTCCCGGGACGTTGCGTCGAGTAGTGATTTCAGACATAGTCAGCTCGAACTCAAACTCTGGCACATCTTCAATATTCTCGGGTGTGCCGTCCAACCTGATTGAAGATGTAAAGCTGACCAATTGCTTCTTCGGCCATCGTGGCTTACCCACAGTGAGTAATCCTCAACGACCGAGACCTATGCCTGACTGGCGCGCGATCCAGGTACCCGAGCAGGAGCAAGGTTACCCGGAGTTGTCGAGCTTCGGCCCTACGCCCTGCCAAGGGTTCTTTATTCGACATTTGAAAAACCTCGAAATGTCGCATATTGAAATTGCACCCGCCGTTGCCGATCCTCGCCCAGCATTCTGGCTTGAAGACGTCCAACGCGCGGATTTCTTCGCCATCACCGCACCGTCGCAGCCGAACTTCGCGCTTCACAACGTTACCGATCTGCGCATCTTCTGGTCGCGTGCAACAAAAGACACGACGCTCGCCACCGCGACTGATCAGATAATCTAAGGCTTGCACGCGTTGATCCAAGGACGGATTTGTCATCCTGCTCTTCTCAACTGGCACCTCGATTCCGAGGCTCCGAGGTGGAGATTACGAAATAGCATGCGCGCAAACAACGGTTCTCGTTAAAACAGAGATCCGCCGGCTGGGGCCGATTCACTTCCATGTATCTCAACTCCCAATCCTCTGGATTGATTACGCATCCTATCACTCCGCTGCGAAGACCCTGTAAGAGCCAGGACTCAGTGGAATTTCGAATACCATCGCTGCGTTTCGCTCAGTTCCCGTCAAATATTGTCCGCTCTGCAGGTCATGCAACTTGGTGAAATGTTTATCGCTAACCACGACCGCCCGCGTTGACTCCTGCCGGAATGATTCCACGATGAACGTATCGTTGTCGTAAACGTACAGCCCAACCTGGCTTGAAGTATCGAGCCGCACGAACATATCCTTTGCGAGAACTTCGCGGATTTCGCTCAACACGGGTTGTGGATAGCACAGCAGGTCGCCCTGCGCGTTAGGGATCGTCAGGACATACAGCACTCCCTTCGAGTACCGCGTCTTCAGCAACAGGGGATCACCTGAGGTCTTCGATCCTGACGTGTACGCTATGATATCCGCGCTCGCATCGTTGGTGAAGAATGTAATTTGCGGAAGCAAAATCTCAGAGTCTGACTTCACCCCAACAAACCTGCGCTCTGACATGAACTCATGAGTTGACACTGTGCTGCCTGTGTACTTCAGATCTGCAATGTCCTCAATGCCCTTGCCCTGTAACGCTTTGAGCAAACCCGAGGTGATGACCACCGTCTTCCCATCGCTTAGCTGATGCTTGATTTTGGAGATGATCGCGGGGTCGAAGCTCGCCTGTTCAGTCAGCAGTACGGTCTGCGCGTCAGTCGGGAATTCAGGGACGATGTCCATAGGAATGCCGATCATGCCGAGATAGCTCTGTAGATAATCTTCCCCCGAAGAATGAAATGGCTTATAACTCTTCACCCCCACAGGGTTACCCAGTTTGCCGATAAACTGGTCTACCTGCTCAAAGATCGGACCTGCGATGCGACCTAGCTTTGAGTCTGGGGCCATCGTCCCATCGGACTGCATGGAAGGCTCGTACTGCGAACTGATGGGCCAAAGCGTAATCTCGGGTAGCTTGGCGAAGAGTGTAATCCAGAGCTGCTCGGCATAACGATTGGGGATTTCGCTGTCACCGGCATCGACCCACCCGCCACGGTCGTTATGGTTCAGGTTGCTTAGGTACCGCGCGATCGAATATCCATGGTATTGCTGAATCTGCATTGGATTATTGACTGGATCGCGCGTCTCCGTGCCCGTATAAATTCCATCGAAGTACTTCGGTTGCGTCTCCAGATTGAAGCCTGTCTCTTGGTAATGGTCGTACCACTGCGGATACTTGATGATGACTTTGACCCGTGGATTGACCGCCTTCGCTGCGGCAACTAATTCTCGCCCAACCTTGTCCATAAGTGCCAGCCGATATTGGCTCCAGCTTTGATTGCCCTTTGCGGCGATGGCGTCATCGGTCTTGCAGTTGGTAAATCCCCAATCATCAAAAAGAATCTCGTCAAAGTTCTTCGCCGTGAACTGAATGATTTCGATCGCCTTTTGCAATTGCCTAGGATCGGAATAGCAGAACGTCACACCACTGCGTTCGTCTACCGTCCAAGTGATGCCGCCCGATACCTTTAGCCCTTTGCTAAGAAAAAACTTCTTGCCTGCGTCCAGGCTCTTCTGATCGGCGATGATCATATCTCTGCTTGTCTCAAGATAGATCTTGTCGTACTTCACATACTTCGACATTGCAGCCCAACGGCTCTCCAGATATCCAGGATCATTCATCAGCACAACATCGCGAACCGTCGCGTAGCTCGCCACATCGAAGTTTTTGTAGTTGTTGCCGCTCGCAAATGCGCTGCCTGTAACAAGGATTGAAATGCAAAATGCCGCTATCAGACGCTGGTTCATGCTCTCTCCTGGAAACGGGGGCTTAACGTGATTCCCCACTAGTTCGTCGTGATCACCAATTCCTTACCTGCTTCTATGTCACTGTGATTGACGAAGTAGCCCTCGATCTCTTGGCCACCATACGTGATGTTGGTGATCCGTTCGCCTGAGTTCTTCTTCAGGATGGTCAGTGTTTTGCCTTCATTCAACCTGAACGTTGTCCTCTGAAACAGTGGCACCGAGACGATGTACTTCGGATCCGCAGGAGAGTATGGGTAAAGGCCGATTGCATTGAACACGTACCAAGACGACATCTCCCCCGCGTCGTCCATTCCAGACAGAGCCAACCCATCGTCGCCCATTCCATAGAAGCGGCTCATGATCTTGTTCAAGATCGCCTGAGACTTTTCCTGCTTCCCGACGAAGTAGTACAGATAGGCAAAGCCGTGATCAGGCTGGTTTCCCTGGCAGTATTGCCCGATGAAAGAGTTGATGTTCTCGGCAATATAGTTGGGGTTCCACGGAATCGTGAAGAGCGAGTCTAGCTGCTGCTCGAAGTCGGCCTTACTCTTGTAGAGGCCAATGAGCCCTTCGGTGTCATGGGGCGCAAAGAAGGACGATTGCCAAGCATTGGCCTCACGGTACATGTACTCGTAGTAGGGGTACTCCGGATTGAAGTTCTTTACCCAGTCACCGTTGTCTAAACGGCCGCGCATCAGTTCTGTCGATGGATCGAACATGTTTTTATAGTTCTTTGACCGCTTCATGAACATGTCATAGTTGGTTTGATCTCCCAACTCCTTCGCCAACAGTGCCACGGAATAGTCGTCATAGGCGTACTCCAGCGTCTTCGTAACACCGGCCTTTCCCTTCGTCTCAACCACAGGGTCTGGAATATCCGGATCGGAGATGTACCCCTTATCCATATACTCGCTTATATACGGCCGTGTGCCGCCTTCCAGAGTGGCATTGCGCAGCAACAGGTTATATGCGCTCTTGATGTCGTACCCTCTCAGCCCGCGCAAATATGAGCCCGCGATGAACGCCGAGGCGTGGTCCCCATGGAAGAACGTCGGGATGAAGCCAGTCTTTTCACCTCGGTCAATCAGCGACCGAATCACATCCACGGTAACGTCGGGAGAGATCATGCCCAGCAGAACCAGCTTGTTTCGATAGTCATCCCAGAGAGAGGGTAGAGTGTAGTACTCAAAGGCTCCCTTAACCACTCCTCCTTTCACGTCGGTGTACTCGCCATTCACATCGCTTCGCAGCGCCGGCCAAAGGAACGACCGATACAGGCAGGAGTAGAAGAGTTCCTTCTGTCGTTGTGTACCGCCCGATACCTGAATCTTCGACAACAGAGCCTCCCACGCCGCGGAGGCATTCGCCTTTACCGTCTCGAAGCTCTTGTTCCCAAGCTCCCTCTCAAGATTCTCTTTCGCGTTCGCTGTACTAACAAAGGACAGACCGATTTTGATCTCAACCGGCCTCACACCGTCGGCAAAGTCGACGACCGGCAGCTCCGCCTTCGCGCCCTTCAACCTCTCAATGCCGGCAATCTTGTAGTTGGACAGCGCATAGAAAAACACCTTCTCGCTCGCCATCTGGTATCCCTTGAAGGCGTTATCTCCGTCCTGCTCAAACTTCCAGTCACGGATACGCTCGTTGGAGACGGCGAGGTTCACGATCAGCTTCTTTGGCCGGCTGTTGTCGGTATACGTATAACGGTGGTATCCAGTTCTTAAAGTTGAGGTCAACTCTGCGTTGATACCGTAGCGCTCCAGATAGACCTGGTAATAGCCCGGATGCGCCGATTCCTGCTTGTGACTGAAGTTTGAAGCGAAGTCGTCAGGATTTACATCGCCGCTCACGGGAAGCAAGGGAATATTGCAAAGATTCCAATGACCTTTATTGGTGTGGGCAAAGGCATATATTTGGCGATTCTCGTACTCGTATCCGGCTCCGCTACCGAACCTCGTGACGGGGCTCAGCTGCACCATGGCGTTGGGCACCGATGCACCGGGGAAGACGAGTCCGGCCCATACCCGCCACGGCGGTGTGAATCCGATGTCTGCAGGGTTGGTTAGAGGCGCGGTACCCAGAAATGTGTTCACATAGTCCACCGGCCGCTTCTGGGCTTGTAGGCACAGGGAAGTCGGAGTCAGCAGAACGAGTAAAGCGGCAAGTCCCTTCGTCATCAGTTAACATCTCCTGTAGGCTTCAAGACATCGTTGTCATTTTCTCGTGGATCGTACGGCTTGGGCTCAATGGGCAACTACGCTCCTTCCGCCCGAGCAGGCCGGTCCTCGTTGGGCGATAGCCAAGATGCGGCCTTACCGCGCTGGCAATTTCCCGAAATACAGGCTGATTCGGCCTCGGTACTCCCCTTTAGCAATCGCAGGCTGCCCCATCGGACCGGTGGATATAGGGCTCCCAAACTTGCTGCCGACGGCCGGAATGGCATTGAGAAATGAGATCCCAGCATTCGGGAACGGCACAACGGTTTGCCCTGCCAGGTTCGCGGGAGGCGTCTTCGGAGTGAAGAGCTGTACGTAGATTGGAGATTCTTGAATTTGGCTCACCATCGCTGTGATCGGGCCTTCAGAGGTATCGAGTTGCAACCAGCGAACATCGGAATAGAAGCCCTTGAACAGCGGGTAATCGAAGTGCTCTCCGGGCTTGAGGTCGTCCGGATCTCCGTCAACGGTATTGTTATAAGACCTGTTCCAGACGTCGAGAGTCCCGCCTGCTACGCGATTCTGATAGACGGGCGCTGGCCCCTGGCCGAGGAATCGCATGCCTTTGACGTCAGCTTCGGGATAGTCGAACCCGATGCCGAAATATTCCTGGGGACCGGTGATGGAGTAGACATAATCGATCGAGAGCCAGCCACTGGGCTTGAGACGGTAGGTGACCGATTTCATCGGACCTTCGAAAGTAGCGTTGAAGACCAAATCGTGACCATCGATTTCATGCGTTAAAGAGGTAAGTTTGGAACTCCCTGCAATAGAAGGGGGCGGCGGTGGAGGCAGCGGCGGGTCAGAGGGTTTTTGCTTGCGCGGAGCAGCCGGCCTGGGACCCATCGCCACAACACGAGGACCATTGGCGAGCGAGAAGGTCTTGCCTTGACGAGAGGCTGAAATCAGAAGGCCGGTGGTCTTGCTGATTTGCAGCGACAGATCACCGACAGTCTCGGTAAGTATGTCGCCCGCATCGCTGCCGTCGGGCATTGCGCTTCCGCCAGCCTGTTGTAACCGGGTCAATTGTTGCCCAAGATCGTGAGTTGGCCATACATAAGTCTGGATGACGCGGCCCCAGGCGTCCTTGATGATGAGTCGTGTGGCGTCGGCCGTCTTATTCGCGTCGTGATCGGTAGCAGCCGGTGGTCCCCAGGCGTCCCAGGTCGCCGAAGCCCCCGGCGCGAGGGATCGGCCATGGTCGATCCGAGACGCCAGCACGACTGACCCCGATGCGCTTTCTCCGGGTTGGGGAAATGCGATCGTCTGCCACTCGTAGGTGCATTGGTCGGCGTCGAGGAAGGAATAGCGATTTGTAACGGTGAAGGAATGCGTTGTGGCGTCGACCGGCGTGACAATGATCGGAGACCAAAGCTGCTTGACGGTGTAGAAGCTTGCTTCCCGCTCGCGGTATGGGCCGACAATGCCATCGGGGGCCATGTTGCCTTGAGAGTCTAGAATGCCGCCCTTGTCGGTCCGTTTTACATCTTCGTCCAAAAACGCCCAGATGAATCCGCCCGCACCGGCTTTGCTCTTTAGAATGGCGGCCCAGTAGTCTTCCATTCCCGCACCGGCGCCACCGTCATAGAGGCCATGCAACATCTCGGTAGGGAAGAAGACAGGATCGGCAGCCAGTTTCTGCTGTAACAGCTCATAACTCGGATAGTGCTTGGTATCGGCGACCCCTGGCGGATATGCCGCCCACGGATGCAAGACAACACGTTTCTGTGGATCGTACTTCGCGAAGTCGCCGTCCAGATCAAAGTTGAACCCGCCTTCGTTGCCGTTGTCCCAGAAAAGAATCGAAGGATGGTTCACATCATGCTCCACCAGCTCCTTCACAAGCTTCTCGCCGATGTCGGTATCATAATGCGCCTGCCAGCCGGTGAGCTCATCAAGCACGTAGAGGCCAAGCTCATCGCAGGCGTCGAGGAAGTGGCGGTCCGGTGGGTAGTGGCTGGAACGAACGGCGTTGCCATTCATTTCCTTGATCAGATTGACATCATCTCTAGAGATCTGTTCCGACAGAGTTCGTCCGGAGTCAGGCCAGAATGAGTGACGGGCGAAGCCCTTGAGGAATACACGACTCCCATTGACGAACAAGCCTTGTCCCGGCCGTAGTTCAATGGTGCGGAATCCGAAGTTCTGACGCACGGTGTGCACGAGGGTATTGCCGACCTTCAGTCGCACTTCGAGTTCGTAGAGGTTCGGTGTTTCGGCGGTCCATAGACGCGGATTGGGGAGCGTTTCGGAGAGATGAACCCTGGCATTAAGCGCGACGTCCTTCGCGGCAATCGGAGCGCCAACGGGCCTCCCGTTTCGATCGAGCACTTGCATCTCCACAGACCCAGTAGTGCGGCCGCGGGCTGCTGTTCGGGTATCAGAGAGTGCGACATCGACACCGAGGGAGCCGGCCGCGGTTGCGTTAATAGCCAGGCGATCAATAAATGTTTTAGGGACAGCTTCGAGATAAACTGGCCGGAAGATCCCCCCATAGTTCCAGAAATCGCCGCGGCGCTCTGCATGGTTGACTGAAGCGTTCGCGGATTCATCATCAACGTCCACTTGAATCTCGTTTTTCTGACCGGAGGGTTTGAGGAGTGCCGTAACGTCGTACTTGAAGGCGTAGTAACCGCCCTCGTGCATGGGACCAGCGGATTGACCATTTATGGTGACCTGGGTATCGGTCATGACGCCTTCAAAGTGAAGAAAGACAGCCTTGTCACGCCAGCTCGCGGGCGTCGTAAAGGTGCGCCGGTACACGCCGTGAACGCGGGGGAAGCCGCCTGACGGAGTCACTCGGCCGTAGGTGTAGATGCCAAAGCCTTGTAGTTCCCAGTTGGATGGCACACCGATGGTGGACCACTTGTTGGCGTTCTGGCCATTGTCGGTCTTGAACTCCCACTTGACCGGGTCATCCTTTCCTTGACCAGATAGATACTGAATTTCAGTCTTCGCAGCTCTTGCAACTGAAGTTAGAAGAAGTAAAAACAAGCCTGCAAAGCGAGCCGTCTGGCGCATCAGAAACCTCCGAACAACCATAATCCTTGGTAAGAAATAATTACGACATCCGAATTTTTTACACAAAGAGTTTGAGGGCTAGCGTGGAGAATCTTCTCAAAAGGGCAAAGCCGAAGCCTGACGAGACGCTATCTAGCTGGCTAATCAATTCGGCACACGCCGTGACGCTTCGCTTGGAAGCTCGTCGTAAAGCGGTTGCGCTGGTTTCACTTCCGGATTCTCATCAGCCACCGAAATAGCTAATATGCGGATGTTTTTGTTGCTCGGGAGTGTGATGGTCTTTGCGTCAGGTGGAAGATCGATCACGTATCCGAACAGGTAGGAATAGGCATAGTCAACGTTCTTTCCAGCAGCATCATGGTGGTGACTGGCATACCAGGCCAGGTTCGCGCGCTTGATGAAGCCCGGCGTCAACCCGGTCATCTCGCCATACTTGCCATGCGTAGGATCGCCGGAACTCCACTGCCGGTTATCCCACTGACCAATAAAGCCACCCCAATCCTGAATGTTCAGCTCGACCTTGTTGCCACCCGTCTCAAATGTTGCCTTCTGGTCGCCGTTGGCCGACGCTGCGAGCAGGTACACGCGATTGTAGCGACCGGATGGAAGATGGATCGTCTGGCCCTTCGCCACAACCGCATCGGGAGCGCCTGCCTGCGCCGAAGCCAATTGGAAACGGACATCGTTGAAGATGATTTCCGAAGACAGCATTTCTGCGGGCAGGGCGTCGCCCATTCCATCGAAACCAACGCTTGTGCGGTCTCCGTCATTGCTCGAAGTTGCAAGCGTATAGGTGAGCGCCACAGGGGCGGACTTCACTCGGTCGACGCTGGCGGGTGGGCCAATCAAATGTAACGCGAAACTACGGGGTTGGTATCCCCCAAAGGAGGTGACAAGTGCGCCATCAACCACAGTCGCTGGTCCTAAGGGCTGTTCCTGTCCATTCACTTCACGCGCGCTTGCAATAGGCGAGGCAAATGAAAGCTTCACATCAGACTGTGGCTTTCCATCAAGTTCAACCATGCGCACAATGACTTCGTCGCTGAGTTCGGCCTTCTTCACAGCCAGAACCCGGATTCTCGGATTGTTGACTTTCAGGAGAGAAAAGCTGCGACCCAGAAAGCCTTCATGTTTCGACGTAGCGAATGCAATGAGCGGGGCGTTGAGCCGCTGCCCCTGCCAGTCAGTCTGCGAGGTCCTCCAGTCAGCGGGGTGCCCCGCAAATCCATAGACAAACTCGTGATGTCCGATATCCTGGGTTGCCTGATCCGGATAGCCGCCCGTAACTCCGGGCGTACGAAGCAGCGTCAGGCGAAGTGTGTGATCGTTTGGTTTGTCGGATCCGTTCTTGCTGTCTGTCAGCACAGTCGCCCCATACTCGCCGCTCATATCGGTGAGGTCGATCCATTGATGGGACGGCACTTCGAACTTTTTGGGCTCGGCCGTCGGGCGCTCGATGGTGCCGATATCCCAGTTGTACGTTGCCATCACATTATTTGCAGTCAAAGGGAACGTCGCCTTGAGATTTGACTCTCGCGTCTTCCAATCGATTACGTTTCCGAACTCTACGCGCTTTCCTCCATCGCCCGCGGATAGGCTAATTGTCTGCACAAAGCGGGAGCCCGCGGTGTCCCGTGTCACTTGCAGAGCCACGCGCGCCGGCCCATCTTCGATGATCCGAATCTGCGACGGACCCGAGACGTATTCCCTGGGTGCTGCTTGCTCCTGTTCCCAGTCCATATTCCACGCCGGCCACTGCGCGGGATTGTCATAGGAGATCGCTAGGCGGGCGGGCGCCGACAACAGTTCTCTGGAGCTCTGCTTGTCGAAGATGCTTGCAACATCTCCATCTTGATTAAGTCGAACACGATAGTACGCGTTCTCCAATCCCTCATTCGATACCCTCAGAGAGGATGAAGGAACAGCCCCGCTGTATTCGGGTTGAACATCGTAAACGGCATATCCGACCGAGGACACACTGGCCACGAAAATGACCTTGCCACCGGAAATCTGCGCTGGAACCTCCTTCCCATCGGGGCCAGTCACGCGCACCAGTTTGGGAATCCCATTCGGGAAGTCGACGGTGGCTTCCACGACATCTTCGCGCGGGATATTCAGCGGGTTGAAGATGATCAGCGGGATTCCTTTAGTTTCTGTGTCGAGTGCCGCGGCAACGCCTTCAACAGCATTGTTGAGCACGTCCGCAAACTGATTGAGTGCGATCACATCATCATTCCATGCAAACTCATACGACCTTGGGGTCGCAGTCCCAGCGGCAAGGTCGTGAAAATGTGCGCCCATCGCGAGCGTCCACGCACCATTCAGCCTCTGCAGCGGATAGGTACGAGCACCTAGCCATTCCGCAGCAATCGATGACTTCTCGGCGGCATCGGCCAGCAGCTCCTGGTGGCGAATCCACCTCTTCTGGTAAGCCTGAGAGGTTAGAGAGCCCGCCGAGTGATTCGTCAACTCCATTTCGCCCGTGTAGCGCGGAAGGTTCGATGCTTCCGACGGAGTGATATTGAGAAACATCTGATCGGCGGTCGCTGAAATGACATGCACCGGTCCATCGCCAACTTTGACCTCGTGTAATTCGGGCGTGGTCAGTCCAGTTGGGCCGTTCCGAATAGGTAGCTCTACGTTACTTTTCGTGATGATAGCCTCGAGCCTCTTCACCGAGTCTTCCCTGGGAGCGCCGCCCGTATCGCCTATGCCGTAATAATGGTAGTCAGTAAAAAGCCCGCTGATCTTGCCGTTGCGTTCAACGCGCGCGGCCCAATCGCCTTGATATGCCTGGAGGTCACTTTCCGCCTGCGCCTTTGCAAGCCCATCTCGCTCCCTGCGCAGGCTGTTAAGTTCCTGTGCGTCGTTTCTACCGACCGGCTGCTCTTGCAGCTTCGTCCGCTGTAGTTTCGCGCGTAGGTCAGCGATTTTTTTATCCAGTTCCACAAGCAATGGATTGGCGGGGACAGCCGGCAGGGGCGTGCTCAGATCGGTGTCGATATTCCCGTTATAGCTCCCGGGGTTAAGTGCTGCCAGCACACTCGCTCCGTCGGGGCCAACCCACACGCCCACGTTGAACGGTGTGCCTTCAGGAGTTTGCTCCAGCGACTCCAAACCTCCCCCGTCCGCGGACGAACCCCACACGAGCTTTTGCGTGGAAAACCCCTTCACGCCAGAGTGCGCCAGAATGCTGGGTAATGAAGACGGAAAACCAAAACAGTCTGGCAACATGTACTCAGCACTGGCCTTGCCGAACTGGCTGCGGAACCAGTCATTTCCGTAAAGTATCTGCCGAATGATCGCTTCGCCGCTGGGCGTATTCACATCGCCCTCTTCCATGGAAGAGCCAGCCGGAAACCACCGTCCCTCGGCTACATACTTTCGCAGTCTTGCAAAGTCGGCCGGGAAATATTCCTTCATCAGGCGATAGCGGTTAGCCCCACTGAAATTGAAGATGTAGTGTGGGTACTTCTCGAAGAGGCTGAAGTTGTCCTGCATGGTCTTCCGCAGATATTCATCAATGACCTGTGGATACTCCCACCGCCACTCCGTATCCAGATGGGCGTAGCCGACGACGTACAGAGTGGGCTGCTTGCTCAGGTCCGGCTTTTCGTTAGTCTGCGCCTGTACCACTCCGGTAGATGCGAAGGCAAGGATCAAGAGCGTAATTGATGCCGATTGCAGTGTTCTCATCGGATTCTCCCAAAGTGCATCTATCGAAAAGAGAACGGTCGCCCCAAGATAATGAGGCAACGGGACGATCCGTGAACTGGCTGCAGCGGACGAAGCTTTTGCGGCGAGGAGTCTGAGCAAGGTACCAATGCGTCCTTCCGTGAAGGTTCGAAGAGATTCTTGTTTATTCCTGACATCGTTGTCAAACTGTCTACTATAAACACCGTTAGAACTCGAGCTGTTGGAAGCAGTAGTTTACGCAAGTGTCCTTGAGACTCGCTATAAGCCCTTAGTCTTGTCTCTGGTCGGAAGCGAAGCTGCACCCACCAGCGCATCGATCCCGGAGGTCTGGCTGGCTGCATTGCCGGATTCGAAGGGCCCCGACCAGCGTTCAGCCAGTTGAAAGTTAGGCCCTTGAGCATCTTTCCACAGCGTATCCGCATTCTTTTTGATGAAGATCTCATAGGCCCTATTAGGCTGTCTTCTAGCCAGAAAGGCCAAGTTACGTACGAAGATCCCTTTGAACTGTACCCCGTCGGCACCGCATTTCGGCTCACAGGGATCGTGCAGGATGCCATTCTTATCGACGAGCTGAGTAATCGCGGCCGTAGCGATTTGCTCAGCGGCCGCGGGTAGCGCGGGATCGTGATTTGCCGCTGACAACTCAGCAAGGCCGCCCAACACAACGCCTTGGTTGTAAGTCCAGGTGGTACGGCCATTGTTCGTGCAAGCATGAACTGTGCCTTGTGCCGGCCCTCTATCCAACCCATCGTTGATCAGTCCCTTGCCGTTGATCATGCCTGAGGCATGGAACCATTTCCATTCCTTATCTCCCCAATCTATGTAACGTCGCCGCACAGATCCCGAAGTGCGGTTTGCCAAGTGCGCCGCCACGGAAAGGAACAGTTCATTGGCAATGGCGTTCTTGTAATTCTTGTCCTTGCTCCACCAGATTCCACCGCCGCACGTATCATCCCAACTCGCGGACATATCGGCAAAGATCGATTCAGCCATAGAAAGATACTCTCTGTCTCGAGTGAGATCATAAGCATCGATCCAAGTCAAAGCCCACCAGCCTTCATCGTCGTAGAACTTGTTCAGAAAGCCCGGGTTGGTCTTTTGCGCGGCAGTAAAAGTGTTCGCGAAGGTTGGATTGTATTGCTTCGACTTGCTCAACTGCGCGTAATCCACCAATGCGGTAATCGCGTTCGCCGAATTCCACCATCCCGTGGTCCGATACAAACCAGTCTCCGGTGTGTACCACGTCTGCAGGGTTCGAACGGCATCTGTTGATTCCTGCAGGTACGCAGCGGCGGGCGCACTGAGGTCAGGCGCACTTTGGCGATTCCTGGTACCGGAAGTAGCGCACCCTTGCAAAAGTCCCAGGACGAACAAGAGAGAAAGAATTCTGGTTGGTGGGAACATAAGCTCGTTTCCTTTGTTACAGACTGGTTTGCATCACTTGGCGCTTGCTTATCGGAAAGCCACGCAATTTGATTGCATTCATCTCACTCGATCTTGAGCATGTGCTGGAGTTCTTCCAACGAAACCCGCTTCGTCTCAGGAAAGAACAGGAGCACAATGACAAATTGCAGCAGCATCATGGAAGCAAATAGCCAAAACGGGTATGCGCCGGAACGCGCTGCGATGATGGGGAAAATCAGCGAGAGGATCGCGTTCATGATCCAATGTGTCCCGGAACCCAGGCTTTGGCCTTTACCCCGAACACGGGTAGGAAAGATCTCGCTGAGGTACACCCAGACGACTGTGCCCTGAGAGACGGCGAAGAACGCGATGTAAATAATCAGAGCCCAGACGAGCAGATCTTTGTGCCGGTTGGCGGCAAAAATAAAAGCGACAGAAGCGAGGCAGACCGCGGTTCCGATTGAGCCTATGAGTAAAAGCGTCTTACGCCCGAACCGGTCGATGAGCGCCATGCCGACGAGCGTAGCCGCGAGGTTCATGGCGCCGATTGCTACCGACTGCACGTTACCCGAAACTCGGCTAAAGCCGGCGGCGGTGAAGATGTCGCCGAGGTAATAGAGGATAGCGTTAATGCCGCTCAGTTGGTTGAACGCTCCGATTGCAATTGCGAGGAAGATAGGTTTGCCGTAGCGAAATCGTCCGTTCATGCGCTCGAAAAGGGAGGCTTTCTTCTGGTCGAGCTCCACATGGAGGGACTCGCGGATGTCGGCGAGTTCGGCTGCGGAGTTGGGCGTACCCAGGAGAATTAGGACTTTGAGCGCTTCATCGAAGCGCTCTTGTGTAGTGAGCCAACGGGCACTGCGGGGAATGGTGAAGAGCAAGGCGAAGAAGATGATGGCGGGAATGGCTGCGACGCCAAGCTCGAAGCGCCACTCTCCGACGCCGAGGTTCATCAGGCTGATGAGGTAATTGGATAGATAGGCAAGCAGGATGCCAACGACAATGTTGATCTGGAAAGTCCCGACAAGACGGCCGCGCAGACGAGGCGGAGCGAGTTCGGCAATGTAGACAGGAGCGAGAACGGACGACCCTCCGATTCCGAGGCCCCCGATAAAGCGTGCCGCGAGAAGAAATATCCAGCTAGGTGCGAAGGCGCAGGCGATAGACGAAAGGAAATAGAGGACCGCTGTCAGTCGAAGCATCTCCCGTGAGCCACAGCGTTGGCCGAGCGTGCCTGCGGTAAGGGCTCCGATTACTGTGCCGACGAGGGCAATCGAGACGGTGATGCCGAGTTGCGAGAGACGGACGGATTGGTGGAGTAGAGGAAACGACAAATGGATGGTGTGAAGGCTGTAAGCGTTCGAAATCTGTCCGGTGGTACCGGAAATGACCGCCGTATCGAAACCAAATAGGAGACCTCCCAGCGCCCCGACGAATGTTCCACGAAGAACATACCTATTAATCGCCAAACTTCTCCTCCACTGGGTTAGCGCTGGAGAGCTGATACTTCAAGCCGAGAGCACAGGCCCCCAGAAGTCCCGCTGCCGAACCCAGCTGAGCCTTGAGAATGTAAGTCTTCTGGGCTTCAAGGCGCACTGGATCGAGCACCAGCGGCCGTGTCAATCGGTACACGTAGCTTCTTCTTCTGAGCTGCTGGAACATTTCGGGCGAAAACAGATCCCAAGCCTCGCATACACCTCCTCCTAGCAAATAGAGGGGAAGGTTTAACGTATTGACCAGAGCTGTGAGAGCGATCGCCAAGGCTTCACCAACGGTATCGAAAATGCCGCGTGCTTGTTCATTCCCTGAACGAGCCAATAGAGCCAGATCGTGAGCACTTGAGGGAGCGGCTTCTCCGAGACGCTCATGCGCCATCCGCATTACGCCAGTTGCCGATGCATACTGCTCCAGGCATCCGCTTCCGCCACATGCACAAAGCAAATCCTCGGTATCCCGAACGACCATGTGACCCGCTTCCCCTGCCATGCCGTTGGTGCCGTCCCATATCTTTCCACCCAGAATCAGCCCATTTCCCACACCTGTACCGAGAGTGATTACACAAAGATCAGAGATGCGGTGGCTGTTTCCGGCCCCGAGTTGTTGTTCAGCAAGTGCCGCCAGATTAGCATCGTTCTCCAGTATGATCTCGCGGCCAAGGGTACTTGTGATCGCTTCCTTCAGGTTGAACCCGTCCCATCCCGGAAGATTGGGCGGGTTTCGTAGAATACCCAAGGGCAACTCCAACGGGCCTGGAGATCCAACAGTAACTCCCGCGAGTTTCCGATCGCCGTAGTCGCGCCGCATGAGTGCGGTCACCGCCTCACACATATCGCGGACAACTTGATCGCGGCCGGCCGAGAGTCTGGTTGGCAGGCTAATGGTTTCGAGGAAGCCATCTCCGCCGACGTAGGCAGCAACACGTAGGTTAGTTCCACCGAGATCAACTCCTATGGAGTACTTATTGGTCAACGGAGACTCCTTACGACCTAGGATTCGCTGGCTTCTTCAACTTTGACGAGGCGGCATGTTTTCTGATCTTATTGACAACGTTGTCTCTGCTGCCTCGAAACGTATATTATCTCGTTGCAAAAAGTCAAACATCAGCCTCAGAGGATTCCTCAAGTTGAATATTTCCATGAAATGTTTTCGGCCATGAAGTCATCTGCCTGCTTCCTCTTGCATAAACTGCACGGCGGCCCCGCCGCGCCAACCGAACACGCCCCAGGTGAGTGATCGTGCTCATGGCAAGGATTTTGCAGCATTGTTCAATGGAAAGACAGGTAAGTTTAAAACAATGGATTTGACGAGAAGGGTTTTTGTATCGCAACTTGGCAAATTCATAACGAGCGCTGGTGCGTTGTCGCTCTTGCCTATTCCGCTGTATTCGCAGGAGAAGGTCACGATGGGCTCGAAGCGACCGCTTCCGGGCGATCGCAAGTTCCATAGTGAAGTGATTGAAGTCTATATCCAATCTATCTGTCGACTCATCCCCAATTCGACGGTGTCCGAGCTGTTTGCAAATTGCTTCCCCAATACTCTCGACACCACCGTGCAGCCCGGTACTTTCGAAGGGAAACCGGACACCGCGGTGGTGACGGGCGACATTGCCGCGATGTGGCTTCGCGACTCCTCCGCCCAAGTTTGGCCGTATCTCCCTTTCGCTTTGAAAGATCGATCTCTACGTGAGCTTCTTGAAGGCGTCATCCGTCGCCAGGTCCGGTGTTTGCTGATTGATTCTTATGCAAATTGCTTCATGGCGGATTTGAATGCACCACCCCTGATCGGAAGCCGCGAGGATGAGACAGTGATGAAACAGGGTGTTGGAGAACGAAAGTACGAGTTGGACTCTTTGTGCTATCCCATACGGCTCGCTCATGGCTATTGGAAAGTGACAGGCGACACAGCGCCTTTCGACTCATCATGGAAGCTCGCCATGCAGACCATTCTCAAGACGATGCGGGTAGAGCAACGCAAGGATGGTAAGAGCCCTTACCGCTTTCAACGGCCGGCGCTGAACCCCACAGACTCACTCGTTAACGGGATAGGAAATCCACTGAGGCCAATCGGACTGATCGCTTCAGCTTTTCGACCCTCCGACGATGCTTGCATTTTGCCATTTCTGGTACCAGCCAATCTTTTTGCGGTTACGTCTCTACGGCAGCTCGCAACCATGTCAAACGCTATTCTCCAAGATACGAAGATGGCAACCGAGGCGTTTGATCTCGCGAATGAAGTGGAGGTCGCACTACGGCAACACGCGATCGTGCCGGCGTCAGCAGGTACGATATGGGCCTACGAGATCGATGGGTACGGCGGAACGATCCTCATGGACGATGCCAACGCGCCCAGTCTGCTGAGCCTGCCTTATCTCAACAGTTCACCGGACGCTGCGCTTTATGGTCGCACCCGGGCCTTCGTCTGGAGCAAGCAAAACCCGTGGTTCTTCAGCGGTAGCGCGGGAGAAGGTGTCGGTGGGCCGCACGTCGGCCGTGACAGTATCTGGCCAATGTCGCAAATCATCTATGCACTCACGAGCGAAACCGACGTTGAGATCAAGAATATGATTCAGCTGTTGACGAACTGCGCCGTCGCCACCGGGTTCGTGCATGAGTCATACAATAAGAATAATTCAGCACTCTTTACGAGAGCGTGGTTCGCCTGGGCAAATACTTTGTTCGGAGAGCTGATCGCAAGAACCGCCAAGCATGATCCTGCTCTTCTAAGTTAATACTGTTCGCACTGCAACTACGATTTGAATAATCCGTAGAAGCGACGCCTTAATGCTCCATCGATTTCCGCTTCGGAGAGGTTATAGTTACAGACTCGGAAACAGAGAGGCTCCCATCTGACCCGACCGCAATGACCCTGTAGGAGGTAGTCTCTCCCCGTTCAGGCGCTGGCTCCGCGAACTGAGGGCTAGTTAGTCCCATCGCCGCCACGCTTTCGGGCTCCAGAGTACTTGTTCGCACTACACGATATATGCGTGCCCCCGGAACGGGATTCCAGATGAGCGTGAGTTGATCATTTAGAACGGATGCTTTTACACCGGTGGCCGGCGGCAGTTTGACTCCACTCTTGCTTGGCAACAATCCATAGACGCAGAACTGACCTGACCCCACATTCTCCGAACCAAAACTCGCTAGATAAACTCTTCCATTCACGATCGTAGGTGGTGCCATCTTCGAGTATTCGCCGCAATCATCCCTCGATGGATTTTGCAGCGAGTTCCAGAGCTCGTGGCGAATATCGTCTGCATCATAGGCGTGCAGCACTCCTGGGCGCGATTCATGCCACGAGTCACCGGTTGCGTGAATCGCTGCCCACAGGATGCCATCCTTGTCACCATTCGCAGAAAGCGACAACATCGCGCCTGGATGTCCTTCGTTTGGTATGTCCCTCATCATGAGCGGTGTCTCGCCGAATCTGTTTTCTTGGAATTTGTATACCTTCGCCTTGTCCTTTTGTCCCCACACGTACAGAAGGTCACCGTTTTTTGCACTGTGCCAAAAAACGAGGCTGTGTAAATGAGAAGCTGTCGCCTGGAAGTGCTGGACGGCATGCTCGTCGCCCAAGTGTCCTAAATTGCGCGTATCCAGCGTATAAAGTACTCCTTGTTTGCCTCCGCCCACGACCAGGTGCGTTCCGGGGATCAATGTCGCCCCAGATGAATCGAGGTCATCGTCTCGCTTGTCCAAGGCGAAATGGTTTGTCGGTGTAAACCAGTCGAGCAGTTTCAAATGCGGCGTAAGTTTCATGAAACTTTCGCTGAAGTTTCTCACACCATCCCAGCTTCCATTGCCGGTCACCACATATACGTTCCCGTCAGTATCTGCGGCTGGACCTTGACCGGATTGCCATATGCTGGCCTCGGAGCCCGTCGGTGAAGTATTCAACACGCTCACTCGAGCCAACGTCGTTGCATCATATGCGATTAAAAATCCGTGATATGGGTCCTTGTCGCAATGAGACGCATATCCGACGTACACCATGCCATTGGCTAACATGAGCGCCGGCCGCTGGTTCTGCATCAACGCATTGAAGCCTGCGGCCTTGATCATCACTGGGCTCTCGGGAAGATCTGCACCTGTAGCCAGGTCCAACGCGTGTAACCGTTGCGTGAAACCGGTCAGCGGCCCGGCCGGGGCGGCCGCCCGAGTCAACGCCACTACATAAAGGACTCCGTGAGCTTTGTCGATCACCGGCGTACCGATGATCCCCATCTTCCCGTTGATGTCTAGGCACCCGAAATCCGTGCTGTGCAAATCGGCCGGCATCCCAAAGTTCACATGCCATACGGGCAGCGAGGCTTCGGCGTCGTTCGCATCGAAAGCGTAGACGCTATTGTTGACCGTTGTCACATACACGAGATCGCGAGTTCCGCCACCCACGACAACCCCAGTTACCACCAGCGGTTGAGTGTATAGCTGATCGTCTACAACGCGCTTGAACAGCATCCCAAACTGGGTTCTATTTACGTCGGCAGGAGTCAGCGTTGTCTCCAGGGAGTTCACGCCCGTCCTGAAATTGTCATTGTGCTGCGTCAAAACATCGACTTGCGCGAGGGAGGAGATGCAAGGCACTGTAATTTGACAGGCGCAAAGAAATAAAACACGTAAAGTTGATTTCACAGGCTCTTCCATCGCTTAGATCTCTTGCCTTCATGCAACGTTTGACTGCGAACTGGTTCGATCTTCTCTTTCACGTCGATGTTCCTGTTTGACCGTTTAGGGCAGCTTCTCTCCGTGGATAGGGTAACCTAAAATGACAACGCTGTCTCGCGTGGGTGAACGCATCCAAGAATTTGATCTCGTATCGTTCTCCGGAGGGAGGCTGTAGGAATGTTCAATCTGCTGGCCGCACTGTTATGCCGCCACCCGCGGCCGGACACTGCATAGTTATCGCGCCGGCCGTTTCGCCCAAATCCCGCTAGCCATCGACTAGCGCAATTCGAAGTTGATCAAAAGCCGACTTTCGCGGGACTTTGCTCTTCGGGCTGTTCGGTTCATGGGTAGCTGAACACGATCATTGATCGGGCGCACTCGTAGAGGGTCGAGGAACCTCAATTGGCTCCAACCGGAGGGTAAACTACCAGAACATGAGCGGCACAAATGCAGAACTAACCCTTCCCGTTGGCCGGAAGCTCTGCTACGCAGAGTACGGAATTCCGGATGGCTTGCCGATGTTCTACTTCCATGGCTCGCCATCGTCCCGCCTCGAACCTGGGATGTTCGGCGATGAGCTAGCATCTACGGGCTTTCGTATCATCGCGCCGGATCGGCCCGGAATAGGTGGTTCTGCATGGCAGAACGAGCGCAGCTTCACAGACTGGGCGGAAGACATTGCGCATCTCGCCGATCATCTGGGCTGGCCGAACTTCGCGCTCCTAGGTAACTCCGGCGGAGGACCGTATGTAGCGGCTTGCGCAGCATTGCTGCCGCAGAGAGTCACCGTCGCCGCAGTTGTTTCGGGGGCATGGCGAATGGACGCACCAGAGGTGAAAGCGAACCTGCCGTTCGTCAACCGGCTCTTCTGGATTCTGGCTCGATTCTTTCCTTTGGGACTACGGCTGCTGCTCACGACCATGCGGACATCAGGCGCTGCCGCTCAATCAGAATCGCCATCCGAAAGTGACCTCAAGAGGCTTCATGCCATGCTGCCGCTGCCGGATGTTGCAGCCCTTTCAGCCCCAGGGCGAATGAAGGCAACATCAGCGGGGATCGCCGAGGCCTTGAGCTCCGGGACTAGGGGCGCAGCATGGGATGCACGCATGTATGTGCGTCCATTCGGCTTTGATCACACTCAGATCCGCGTGCCTTTTAGAGCGTTCCATGGCGGGCTGGATCGTAACGTTCCCCTCGCTCTCGTCAAACGGTACATCGCTCAAATCCCCGACGCCACACTGGAGATATGGCCGGATGAAGGGCATTTGTCTGCTCCCTGCAATCACATCCGTGACATTCTCGAGGCCCTCCAGAGATAAGCCTCAATCTGCCGCTACAACGCTGGCCGTAGACTTTGTCCTATGAACGGGGTTTCGACCAATTGCGATTTCGTGTGCTCGTCTTCAGCGCGGATGGTGCGTTCGCACCGACGGCATAACGTTGTAGCAGGTGGCGGCATAACAGTGTTTCGGGTGGCGAAATCGGTTGTACCCAGCACAATCCAGCCATCGCTGTTAGCGCCCGAGCATGCGACTTCCGCCCGGTCGGGCAAAGGACGGCCTCAGTGTAATAGGTGAGTCGTGACCTCTTGCCGACTCGCATTTTGCCGGGACGCAATCTTTACGTCGGTCAAGCGCGAGAGGTCAAGCATCGAGTTATGTGAGGGATACCTCGCCATCCAGGACCGGCATAGACGCCGAGCGCTAGTGTTGTTGGTCACACCCGCAGGACTCGCGAAGATTCAATGTCGTCGGCAATACCACCGATCGGGATGGTCCTGGCCGGCCCTTCAAACGCTCAAAGAGTAACATTGCAGCTTCTCGTCCGAGCATCTCAGCAGGTTGAAGAACAGCCGAGAGCCCGGGGGTCAACATGTCCGCAAGATCGAAGTCGTCAAAGGAAAGCATGGGGATGTCTCGCCCTGCCGTTATCCCCAATTTGCGCAGGCCTCGCAGGGTCAGCATAGTGCAGACCCAGTTCAAGGTAAAGATGGCATCAGCCCGTTGAGCCCCAAGAACCTGCCCGCGCAGCCATGCAGGAGTTAGTATGCTTTCGTGCTCGACCAGACAGACTCTGGCCTCAAGAGACGCGGCCTTCATTCCCGCGCGGTAGCCAGCCACTCGCTCCTGACAGGTATAAAGGTGGGGTCGAGCACCGATCGCGACGATCCTACGGTAGCCGTGGAGTGCCAAATGCTCAGTCGCCTCCCGCGCACTGCGACGATTCGTCACGGTCACAGAATCGAAATCAGCACGCCGGAGCAACTGGTCGAATGTGACAACATGAACACCGTTGGGGATGATATCGCCGAATGAGTCTTTCCGGCTGTCCGCTGGAGCAACTACCAGACCATCTATCTGCCGACCCACCAGACTCACAATCTCAGATCGTTCCAATTCCGGGTCGCCACCTGAGCTGGCTAAAATCACGACATATCCGTTCGCCCGGGCCACTTCCTGAACAGCATGCACCGCGTTGGCAGTGAATGGATCAGAGAGATTCGGTACGATCATTCCAATGGCTGCAGATCTTTGCGCTTTTAGCCCACGGGCCAGTTCGTTCGGACGATAGCCGAGCCGCTCTATAACAGCCCGTACCGCGTTAGCCTTTTCCTCGCTGACGTTCTTAGAGTTATTGAGCACGCGCGAAGCCGTCTTCAAGGAGACGGCCGCCTCTCGAGCAACGTCCACAAGCGTGGGAACCTGGGTCTTCTTGATAGCCATCTCTCAGCCAATCTATTCGCAAACTCTAACGAAGTCTATGGTCTCCCTCGCCGCCTGCTGCTAGGACCGATCCCAGAGCGGTTCCCTTTGTTTCGGGATACCAAAGCCAAATGACAACGATCTGAAAGGCCATCATGAGAGCGAAGATGTAGAAGATTCGGACATTCGAAGCATGCTGCACGCTCGGGAATATGGAGATCAGCACAGCATTAGCGACCCAGTGAACCGAAGATCCGTACCCTTGACCCACGCCTCTGAGGCCCGGTGGAAACAATTCACTGAGGTAGACCCATACGACGGTTCCTTGAGAAAACGCGAAAAAGGCATTGTAGGCAACAAGGATAGATACATACACCAAAGAAACTAAGTGATGTGGTATTGCTACAGCCAGCATGAGTAGGCAACCGGCCATTCCGGCGGAGCCGATATACAAAAGAGGCTTACGTCCCAAGCGGTCAACAAAAGCCATGCCGGCCAAGGTTGTAAACAGACTGAGAAACGAAATCAGGACAGTATACGTGTGACCTAAAGAAAGGCTCATGCCCGCACTAGCTAGAATTTCCAGGATATAAACAAGAAGGATGTTAACGCCAGACAGCTGATTGAATACCGCGATGCTCGTCGCCACCAAGATGAGACGCGTGTTCCTCCTTCGAAAGAGCTTTTGATCGATAGCAGGTGGGCGGCAATGGAAAGGAGGCTCAGCTAATAATGGTTTCAGGCCTATTATATTGCTGGAAAAGTTGTGTTCAATCTGCGGCATAAAGCGAACCAGAACGAGCAACGCCACGGCCGGCAAAGCCCCCAATCCGAGAATCCACCTCCACGCCGCACTCGCAGCTGCCGTATGCGCAATCAATGCGCCTCCCGAGAACGCCGCGATCACGCCCGCGCCAACCTGAACCTGAAAGAACCCTACCACTCGCCCCCTCATTTTGGCTGGAGCGATTTCAGAAAGGTAAAGTGGACATCCGACGGTGAATCCGCCGACCGCAATCCCGCACACGATCCGCATGCCAACGACAAATAACCATCCCAACGACGCCGACGACATAATGGCGATTGCGGCGAGCGCGTAGAGAACAGAACACGACGCAATAAGACTTCGCCGATCGATCTTATCTGCGAATCTCCCTGCAAACGCGGAACCGCCTACAGTACCCCAGACAGACGCTGAAACCGTAAAACCGAAGGCCCACGGGGAAAGATTGAAGAAGGCCCGAAGACCCGCGGTCGCGGCAGAAAGGGCTCCGAGATCGCATCCAAAGACGAGCCCGCCGAGCGAGCCAACGAATGCTGCAGCGATCAGGCGTTTATCTAGCAGAAATGCCCCAGTTGCCCCATTTTATGTACGTCCGGGCTTCACAGAAATGGCGATGCCTGCGACCGACACTTCTCGCCTTCACTCGCTCGAATTGGATCGTATAAGTTTCAACCGGAATAGACAACGTTATCTTGCTGATTTCCTGTATATGATCCCCATCTACAGGCGGATAAACCGACGTCTCTGATACTTTTCGCGACGGTAGAGCATATTGTCTAGATCGCTCGGCGCGAGCCTAGACGTCAAACGGGGTTGCACCCTGCCGACCACACCAGTCATATGTCTTATCGACACGACTCGGATTCGGAAACTGCCATTGAGTCGGAGTTGTGCCGGTCGTTGGATAAAGTGGAAATCCTTGTCCCGCTTGGGCCGAAAGCGCCATCGCGTCTTTCATCGCTGATTTGATCTCTGATGTGATCGCGGACGGATCGGGCGAGAGGAAGAGGGAAGTGCCACTCCTTGCTACCACATCCATCCACTGGCTGGTCTCCCTCCAATCTACGGCCAAAGTCATTGCAACAATGTCCGGATCGATATGTGAGAAGGTGCGATGCTGGACCATTCTATGTGCCAGAGTGTTGACACCGAAGCGTCGGGTCCTCTCCCAATCCCGTCCGCTCGTATCATCGCCTATGCGTTGTGACTCGAAGATTCCGGCGGCGATGTGACCGATCGTGTTGCACCCTAGGATCGTTGCCTGTTCCCCGCCTGCGGCGCGGATAGCCTGATAAAGGTCCCGCACGATTTCTGCATTCGTGCGCGACCTGTCGTGAAAATGCCAACCCGGGGTGGTCACCTGGGCCTGCATCACCGATCCCCAGCGTCCGAACAATTCGTAGGTCGAAAAGTCGTGTTTGATGAAGCTATATCCCCACTCGATGGCCTGAAGGACACTCTTCATAGCCTCACCAAGAGCCTCAGGAATGGTCGGATCGAGCGCCAAATTATTATGGGGCGAAGCTTTCCCAAAGCGATTGTCGGGAAGCAGCCATAAGGAATCTACTTCGCTGCCTGGTCTCAGCGGTCGAATCCAAAGGCCTGCGAGCAGATCACGGCTGCGAATCTGAGCCGCAAGATCGGGCATGCTTGGAAAGCGGGCCGTATCCTGCCACCCGTCATCAATAACTACATAGGGACGCGCTTTGCCTGATGGCGCGAGCGAAGCGATCAAATCCGCGTCCCTGAGGATGCCCGAAGCGGTGTTTTTACCATAGGCGTAATTCCAGTCGTTGACCCCGAATAGAGGCCGCTCGGGTAAGCGGGGTGTTCGGCACATGAGTCCGCAGAATTCTTTCCCGGCACGCCAAATAGTCTCACCCTTCGTCCCCATGCGCGTGACCACAGTGCACGCATTGAGCTCTCTGTCACCCAATTCGGTAGCTTCTCCCCCGTTACGCAGGTCGATGGACAAGGTTATTCCTTCGGGATCACTCTGCCAAAAGCAAAATGCCGAGGGTTGCGTCTTCACCCCGTACCCATTGACATGTGCTCCATCAAAGGTAAGGAAGTACCACGGCATGACCCGCTCCGGGACGATCCCTCGCCACTCGAGATCGCCGTAGCTTCTCTCCCAGGCGTCGCCGAGCAAGAGCGGTGCGTCGCCCTCAGTACCTTCCCAACGGAGATGAAGATAAGTAAGATTTTTCCCCTCATTGATCACACGGACGGGCAGCTCGATACCTTGGCCTGCCTGTATCGGCTCCGCCGAGACTCGAACCCCAAGACAGGTCCAAGCACGGGCAGCATATTGCATTCGCACCACGTCCATCGTCCCGAATCTGGCGCTCACATGATTCGGGGCACGCAAGAGATCAATTCCTCGGCTCTTCGTACCGGCTCCGGAGATGGCATGGAGTCCAGATGCGGTCGTTGGTATCGCCGATACTGTCGCTGCTACAGCCGTTTTCAAGAAATCCCTGCGGTTTGCCATTGTCCTCCGGTACATTTCCCAGCCACATGCGTGTTTGCCAAAGAGGTCCGGTACTCCCCAAAGCTATTCTCGAACAGCTTCAGGAACGGGCGGACTGGCCACATGTCCAATGAGGGAATTCAAATGCGGCACGAAACAAGTCCAACATAACCGCATCAGCGAAACTAACCTGACAGCGCTATACGACCTCGCTTGGCACCGCATGCAAAGCGAAAGCAATCGATTGCGATCCAAGCCGTGGGTGCTTGGCCGTTAGGTGAATCGATCCCGCCTGTTCTCTTGCGCGGATCCAGATAGCACCCGTCCCGCCGATCAAAGCAAAAGGATTGTCCCCAATGATCTCCGCTGGTCCTTCGAGAGTAAAGACAACAGGATCGTTGGCGTAAGTGCGGATGGCGTCAAACTCGTCCGTTACTCGCAGAACCACGCGGGTTGAGTCTGCACCGTCGGCAAGAAGCACAGTATCGTCGGGACGAAACGAGAATTTGAGGTCGACCTCCCGGCCCGAGAGAGACTTCGAGATCATCTGGCGGCCCCTGATAAAGCCGTCGATGCGAAGATCACCCCAGCGGAACCCGAGTTGCTCGAAGTCGGTCTTGTCGTAGCTCCAGACAAAGGGAGCATAGGCCAAATGATTAAACTCCGTTCGTTCGGGGTCGAGCTCGGCGACCAGTTTCCAGGGATTTGGTTCAAGACCGATCTCCCGCATATAGATCTTAAGATGATCGCAGTTCGAACAAATAACAGCCTTTGTGAGGCCCACGGACTCGTCACTGCTGGCCCAGTGAAATGCAGGCTCGAGGACGATCTCTTCCGACGGATCGCACTGTGATTTGTAGAACCCGGCAGCGGCTTTCGGCTCGCGGAAGATATCCGTGACGCCGTGGTAACAAATTCTGTCGCCGGCCCCAAAATTCGCGTGCGTATTGTAGTCGAAGGCGCACCAGCCGATGCCGCCGGCGTACCGCGGGTCGGAGGCCAGCTGATCATGTACGCGCGCGTGGCGTAACGTGTGTTCGCGTTGACGCTCGTCATCATCAGTGGTCTTCGTGGGGTATGTGTGGCCGATGAACTCTGTGTTGAGGTACAGAGGATGATTTGGCTTCCGAAGTGGAAACCCGAAATCGTTTATCGTAAAGACATCTTCGAGTAACTCCGAATCGCCGTGGTTACGAACACCGCCGGTCTGGCGCGTCGGGTCGAGCGCGTGCGCAAGCGCGTTCGTTTGAGTATAAAAGTCGTGGTCATCGGAAGACTCATTGATTCGAACCCCCCAGAGAATAATTGAGGGATGGTTCCAGTCCCTGCGAATCATGCGGCCGACGTTGTCAATGGACGCCGATTTCCATGCTTCCGGACCGACGTGTTGCCAGCCGGGAATCTCTTCAAAAACCAGCAAACCGATCTCATCGCATCGATCAAGGAAATGACGGGATTGGGGATAGTGTGATGTCCGGACGATATTGCAATGCAGGTCCTTGCGCAAAATATCGGCGTCCTTGCGCTGCACGCGCGCCGGCATCGCCTGTCCCGCAAAAGGGAAAGTTTGATGCCGGTTTAGACCCCGCAGCTTTACGATCTTCCCGTTAAGTGAGAAACCGCCATCCGTGAATCTGGCTTCCCGGAAACCGATCCGCCGCACGTCGCTATCGATTTCCTTACCATCCTGCAATAAACGCACATGGACCGTGTACAGCGTCGGCTGCTGCAAATTCCAAAGTCTAATCGTTTCTAGCCGGTCGAGGGAAACGACGTTTCGTCCGGGGTCTGTCACGGTCTCTGCGCCAGCATGGACTGGTGCGCTGGTTATTGGATTCAGCGAAGCGTTTGGATCTGCGGCGTCTGATATCTTCGCAGATTGTGACCTCTTCGCGATGAGCATAGTTCCATCGCGTAATTCAACCTCGAGTGTAAGCGCTTCACTCCCAGGCGCACCCGCGAGCATGCAGTCCACTTTGAGCGACGTTTCATCGCTGAGAACATCGGTCGGGCGCGCGAAAATGTTGTCGATATAAGTATACGGAACAATGCGCAACGAGACCTCGCGATAAATGCCACCGAACGTCATGTAGTCGATGTCGTGGCCGAATGGCGGAATGTCTGCACGTTCCGTGGAGTCGACCTGAACGACAAGGACGTTTTCCCCATTTACGCGCAAATGAGGTGTCAGTTCAAAGGAGAAGGGAGTAAAACCTCCTTTGTATTCTCCCAGCGGTACACCATTGATCCAGACTGTAGAGGCCGTCATTGCGCCCTCAAAGTCGACAAACACGCGCATACCCCTCGCAGCCGCTGGATACTGAAAGCGACGACGGTAGGTGGAGATGAATTGATACTCTTTGTCATCAAAGTTATGCCAAGGCAGCTTCACATTCGTGTGAGGAATTACGACTTTTTTGAACGCAGAATCGTTGAAGTCGGGCAAGTGCGCTCCTTCGACCCTTGAAGGATGAAAGCGCCAGTTGCGATTGATAGGGAACACGGCCCGAGACTCTGGGTCGTGAGTATGTGGAAGGGCGTCGTTGGCCGACAACTTGGATGCAGCAAGAATACAGGCGGTGGTCTTGATGAAGTCCCGTCTTAGCAATTGTCTCTCCAGAATGGTCTGTCTCAGATACCAGCTGATCAGTGTTATTGCGGTGCGTACCGGTCCTCCCAATCCGATCGTTGCCTCTAGTGCAACGAGTCCCCTGGCTGTTCGGGAATGCCAGGTTCATCAAGCAGCTGGACCGCGGTTGCAGGTCCGAAGTCTTGCCAATCCTGCAGAACCCACACCACCTTTTTGTCTGGAGTTATTTCCACCAGCTGCGGACCGTGGTGGTCTCCACCGCGCGAGCAGATGATGGTGTTTCCATTCGCAAGTCGCGTGACGGATTGGGAATTGCCATACCAATATTGAGCTGGAATATCAGCCTTCGAAACCTCCCAGACAGTCTCCTTCTTTGGATTCACTTCCTGTGTCGTCACGTCACTTTCATCTGTGATCAGTGTATTGCCGTTCTTCAGGCGAATGGCCGCCCATGGTTTCGCGATGTCGTAGGACCATATCTCTTTGAAATTCTTGTCGTACTCGACGACTCGGTTCATTTCCAAGAATGGCAGCAGGTATGTGCCTTGGGCCGTGTAGCGTACACGACGGAACTGTGCATGCACACTTTTCGGGTCGGTCGCACTCATTGCAGGTAGCACATGGTCGACCTCCACCGCATGCGTCTTGATATTCACTACCATGAGCCGGGGAGGGAGACCGTTCACGATAAAGAGAACCTTGTCCTTGCCGATCGGTTGACAGGCGTGAATCTCGGTGCCGGGCACCGCATCGTAACGCCAGACCACTTTCTTTTCTGGAGTAATCTCGGCGATGTATTGCATCCGTGTGAATAAGATGTTTCCGTTCGATAGCATCCAAACATCGTCGTACTCATTCCCGGGGCCAGTGGAATAGGTCCACACGACCTTGCCATGGTTCACCAGGAACATCTTGTTATAGCCCTCACCGATGTAAAGCATCGGATGTTGAGCCATTCCTTTTCCCGGAAGATCGTCAGTTTGGGGCGTCCCAGGATGAAAATTCGGTGGTTCTACCTCTTCCGGGCTCATCCCTGGTACAGAGGGCGACTCGAAACGAGGAAGAACCTTTATCAGTGGACCATTGTTTGTGTCGTTGTCGCTTCGGAGAGTTTGCCCCAGAGCAAGTGAAGTAATAAGAGCGAGTCCAAACACGAGGACGGTCCCAGTCTGCTTAATTCGGTACAGGTGTTGCATATATCTCCAGAAGTATTGGATTCTTGTCGCCTCCGAAACAGCTTGGGGAGACTTTCGGATCGTTCGGTGTTGTCGCCGAAACATCGCTTTCTTCGGCCGCCAATCCGAGCATGTGCGTTTATTAGCCACCTGTAACGGCTCGTATCAGACGATTTTCGGAGTCAGCAATACCGTTCTTTGTTACACTTCGTTCTGTTGACAACGATGTCAAAAGGTTCAGGCAGAAGGTTACGCGGCTACCAGTCCGTTCGTCAACATCGGTTGGAAACTAACGTTTAAGTGTCGGGACAAATACATCTCGGGCTATTTCCAGCGAGCAATGGTGGCGGAGGCTTCATGGCAGGAGCAGTGACGGCGGAAGGGATCGTTCGGCGATTAGAGCAAGATTCCGGGTTTTTCGCTCTGACGAAGCTGCGCGCCCACGTGCCGCGGAGTGCTTATGGTTTCAGTATCCAAAAGCCGCAGAAGGGAAGTAAATGAATAGAACCGCGCGAATACTAGGCAAATTCTCTATTGGGATGGGCGATCGCTTCGCCCATCAAGCCAAGGCTCAGCTTCAAGCATGCGTGTTGGCAGCGGATGCAGGTATCGAAGTCGTTCCGGTGTGGAATAAGTCGAATCGCGAACACGTGATTATTGGATCGCAGCCGGCTGAAACTCGCAAGTCAGCAGATGAAGCGGTTCGCGAATTGAAATGGACCAAGTCATACTTTTGTGACGCCGACCACATCAACCTCGAGACAGTAGGCGGATTTCTCGCAGCTTGCGATTTTTATACTATCGATGTGGCCGATTTCATCGGCAAAAAAAGCGAAGAGGGTGAAATTGATGCGTTCGTTCAGCGCCACAAACGCCTTGTTGGCAACATCTCGTTGCCCGGCGTGAACGAAACCTTCGAAATCACGGAGCTACTTTTGCGACAAGTGGCTGAAAAGTTTCTCGCTGCCGTGCAACAAGCGGGGCTTGTCTACCGCAAGATCGAATCAGCGAAAGGTCCTGGCAATTTCATCTCCGAGATCTCCATGGACGAAACGGATTCGTCGCAATCACCAGTCGAGTTACTCCTGATCCTGGCTGCGATCAAGGATGAGAATATACCCGTTCAGACAATTGCTCCGAAGTTCAGCGGGCAATTTCATAAAGGTGTGGATTACATAGGCGATGCCGCAGTCTTCAAACGCGAGTTAGACCTCGATTTCGCCGCGATCGCGTTTGCAATTGACCAGTTCGGTCTTCCCAGTAATTTGAAGCTGAGCGTGCACTCTGGCAGCGACAAATTCTCGATCTACCCCATGATTCACACAGCTATGCAGAAGTTCGACTCAGGGATACATCTGAAAACTGCTGGAACGACGTGGCTTGAAGAGCTGATCGGTCTGGCTGAGTCTGGCGGCCAGGGGCTTGATCTCGCGAAGGAGATCTACTCGAGTGCCTGGTCGCTTCGCGCTAAGCTATGTCTACCGTATGCCACTGTTATCGACATCGATGAGTCGAAGTTGCCGAAGCCGTCAACGGTAGCCGGATGGAGTTCCGAGCAGTTCGCATCCGCGCTTCGTCACGACGAGGACTCCGCTTCGTACGACGTCAACCTGCGCCAACTTCTGCATGTCGGGTTCAAGGTTGCCGCAGACCTAAAAGCGCAATATATAGATCTAATCAAACAAAACGAACCTGTGATTTCAAGGAATGTCACCAGCAATCTGTATGACCGCCATATCGTTCCGGTATTCATTGGCGAAAAATGAATCAGATCTTTGGAGTTAGGACGGTAGTCGGCGAACATCCCGGTGGGCTTGTTCGGCTTGCTCACGACGGTCTGGATGCGGTTCGGTCATCATAATCCTCAACACGGCAGCTCGCGCGCCGTAGTTCAGGTCCGCGTCGTGTCCGTTTAGCTAGAGACTATTCCCGACCGACCAAACCCATACATCCGGCTGTCATCCTCGTCTTGCAGTGTAGGGGACTTGGTTGCGAGTGCCGCGCGAGCGTGGATGTTTGGAGTTCCAATCCTCAAAGCCGCGGGAAGAGCGATGAATGTTGCGGCCTTCAGCGTAGAGGGGCGGAGAGTCCAGTTACTGCGGTAGCTAGCCTCACTCACGCGCGACGTTGAACTCGCCACGAACGGCAGCAGCTCTTACAACGCTTGAAATGACTGCCAGTTGTTCCGCTGCTCGAGCGTCGCAACCTGTGAACAAGATGCTCCTCGTGTCGCGTCCATCGATTCTCGCCAGAGAACTGGAATTTGTAGGTGCGGATGCACCGGTGATCCATGCGTCCTGTACGTCGGTCAATA
>Ga0302302_1000092_pt1 | contig 51719 bp, 32 predicted proteins | sample III_Palsa_E1_3_FD_198766 | JGI IMG/M metagenome (GOLD analysis project Ga0302302, IMG submission 198766) | Peat permafrost microbial communities from Stordalen Mire near Abisko, Sweden - III_Palsa_E1_3 | ecosystem: Environmental > Terrestrial > Soil > Palsa > Peat permafrost | place: Sweden...
ACACGGTTGATTGTGAATGATTTCGGAATAAAGTGATTAGGAGGTGCTAGAGCGAATGGCACTCGTCAAATGGAATTCCGTCGAGGAAGAGTTGTCTGACTTGTAGCCTCGTCGTGGATGATGCTGAGCGAGTCGCGAACCAATCAGATTTCGTCTTCAACTGTCGAGAACAGGCCGAGTCACTCATTGAGATCAGGCTAAGCCTCCGGGTAAGGATTAGTCCCCGTAAACGCTCGTCAGTCCACTAAGCTCTGTCAAGAGGTGCCTACACGGAAGCTGATAAGCGACCAGATGCTCAGCGAGTCACTTGTCGAATCATCCTACGAGACGTTCTGGGTGGTCTGAACGGGAGAATCTTCGCAGCTCGGAAAGCGGAATAAGGACTCTTGTGCCGATCCGGCGAATGAGGAGCTGTTTGTTCGCGACCAGATAATCTAGGGCGCGGCAACTGATGGAGAGCATTCCGGCGGCTTCTACGCGCCCTATGAGCAGCTTTTCATCCGTTGAGATCGTGGCCCGACCAGGACCCTTGCGTTCGTTGACGTTTACTTCTGCCATTGATGGACTCCGTGGGGTGCCTGCGATATCGACTCGTCCGATACGCAATGCTCGATGTACCAAGGATGGGGCTGCTCGTGAAGCCCGTCCAATACTTATCCCCGATGGCATAGTCCGAGTTGCTATCAGCTTTTCCGATAGCAGAAGTGCGGCCCTATTACGTCTGAGAGTCAAGGGCGCTGCGTTGACTTTGTAGATACCCAGGCCGACAATTGAATTGACTTCGGGCCTGTCTTGTCTTTCATTTTGAGCCGCTCTCCGAATTGCATAATGCGCCAGTGGAGAGGAGCGGCCTATATGTCGGACTTGGTTGAATTCCGGAAGCTCAAGAACCTTATCGCGGTCGTTGAAGAGGGAAACATCACCCGCGCCGCGAAACGGGTTTATCTGTCGCAACCCGCCCTCAGCGCCCAGATGAAAGACCTCGAAGAAGAGTTGCAGGTTTCTCTTCTGGTGCGCGACCGCAACGGAGTCAAGGCGACGGCTGCCGCAGAGATATTGATTGCGGGAAGCCGTCACCTCTTGAAGCTGCGCGACGATCTGCTCGCTACGACTCGCGCTGCGCATCGTGTTTCATTTCTACCGATGCGCCTTGGGTTTTCTTCCTTCGTAGACCACGCGCTCTATGAGATGGTTTGCTCCATCCACACATCGCTTTTCCCATCGTGCGAGATCAGACCCGAGAGTGGCGACCCGGTAGACCTTCTCCACATGCTTGAAAGAGGAGAAATTGACGCGGCATTGGTGACGCTTCCAGCGAATGGGCCGGGATTCAAGGCGTATCCCTTTATGCAAAGCCGTCTTGTAGTTTGCATGAAATCCGACGATCCCTTGGCGCATCTCAAAGAGATCGCCCCATCGGACCTTCGAGGCAAACTGACAATCTTCCGCGAACCGAAACAGCATCCCGAAGCGCATCTCCGCTTGTTGGAGATGCTGGATGAAGTTGGAATCAGCGGCGAAGTCGGCAACACAAACAAGACGCCTCACGATCTTCAATGGATGGTGGAATCCGGCTACGGCTATGCCCTCATTCGCGAAGGCTCGGAGTTGCAGACGGGACTTGTCACGCGGCCCATTGCCGGCGTGACCTGGACTGTCGATAGCGCCTTGATATTGGGAAAATTCACGTCGCAGAGGACGATGCCGCATTTGGTGCGTGAGATGCGGAAGAGGTTGCGGTTGCAGGCAACCGTACCGCTGTCCAAACCTGTGCGCTCGGTTCGCCCATCAATCAGTGAGAAAAGCCTGCCTCTTTTCGCCTAAAGATCGGCCATAGGCTGTGCCTATGGAAATGACGAATTGGCAGATTTTGCCATCGAGGATAAGTATTGGACGCGCATGAAAGCGCGGCCTAGTGTCAGGGCATATCACGACCATCCCGGTCGTTGGAGGTGCTAATGACACGTATCCGAATCATCATCCCAGCAGCAACGATTGAGCGCACAAAGCTCTATCTGGTACGCGGAGGAGCACTACTCCTCTGCGTATTCATCTTCCCCCTCGCAGCTCATGCCTCACCATTCGATTCGGGCATCAGCTCCATCCAAACGCTGTTTACCGGGACAGTTGCAAAGGCCGCCAGCCTCATTGCCATTGTGATCGGCGGATACACGTTCGCGCATGGAGAACCCGGTGCCAAGAAGACTCTCGCGGGGGTCGCAGCCGGCACTGGTATAGCGGTGATGGCGACCAACATTCTCACTTGGCTGTGGGGTTCCTAGCTCCTCACGCCAGCGAATGTCCTGCGATTTATCCCACTCCCATCTCAACGATGTTCCACACGAGGGGTTTATGCCGGAAACAACTCAGAAGCGCCACAGCCGAGTCTTCAAGAGCCTGCATAAGCCCCTCACCTATATGGGCATCGAACGCACCCTTTTCTTCATGATTGCGGTGTCGGCGGTGGGGATGTTCAACCTCTTCAATTCGATCATCGGCGGCGTCATCGTGTTCATCGGCGGCTGCATCTTCGGCCATTGGGTGACGAACTCCGACCCGGCTTTCCTCAAGATTTTGGGACGCTCCGAGAAATTCAAGCTGCGTTACGACGCCGCGAAGCAAAAAGTCCCGAACGTAGAGGTGCGGTAATGTTGAATCTCTCCCGCGTCATCAAGCCCTGGAAGGAAGCGGACGCTTTGAGCGCCCACATCAACCTCTACGGATTCTGGACAGAGACGACGTTTCTGACCAAGAGCGGCGACCTCGGCATGGTGCTGAGCGTTGCGGGCGTGGACTATGAAAGCCTCGACAACGACGAACAGCAGTACGCGGTGAAGCGGCTCGAATCCGCGCTCAAGTCCTTCGGCGAAGGCTTCCACGTCTACCAGTATCTCTTCAAAACGAACCGGCCAGAGATCCCATTCGCCACCTACGATGACGTGCTCATAGACGCAGCGATTGACCAGCGTCGTCAATTCTTCGAGTCCAAGCGCGACCGGCTCTATGAAATCGAAATCTTCTACGTCATTGTCCTGGAGGGTGCGCGGTCGAAGACCGGCATCATGCCCGCATTGCTGCGTATTCCGCGTGACCCGCAGGGCGGCATCCGTGAACTCAAAGCGCAGTTCACCAGCGACAACATGAAGGTGTTGCTGCGGACGCAGATTGACGCCGACCTTGTGAAGCTAGAGCAGCGCGTACAGAACTTCACCCGGCAGCTCGCCGACCTTATGCCCATCGAAGTGCAGGGACAGCAGGCGCAGTTCCGGTTCTTTCGGCGCTTGTTGAACTTCGACGATTGGCGCATCGCGGGCAAGCCGCAATCGACGCAGTATCTCGACTATCAGGTGGTCAACTCCAACATCGAGGCAGAGCGCGACCATCTCCGCGTCGGCGATCACTTCGTCCGCATTCTCACCATGAAGGAAGCCATTGCGGAAACACGGCCTTTGGTCCTTGACCGGCTCTTCAAGATCGAGGGCAACTTCTACGTCGTCACCGAATGGACACCGCTTTCGATGGCGAAGGCCCGCAAGGAAGTGGACAAGCGCCGCCGCCACTTCAATATGAGCAAGTCCGGTTTCGTGTCGCAGATGGGGAGCGACCCGGCGAAGACAAATCAGCGCGACGTGCTGATTGATGAGTCGAAGCAGGCCGACATCGAGAACCTGGGGGAGTGCCTGCGGGCACTTGGCGACGGACAGACACTTGGCGATTTTTCGCTGACGGTGGTGCTGTACAGCGCCGATCTCCAGACGATCAATCAGGAGATGGGAGAGTTTACCGGCGTGTTCACGAACGCCGATGGCGCACTCTTTACCGAGACGTACAACCAGCTCAATGCTCTGTTTGCGACCGTTCCCGGCAACTACGCCCAGAACCTTCGCAAGATGTACCTGCTCAATTCCAACTATGCCGACCTGTCGTTTCTCTTCACCATCCACACAGGCGAGAAGACGAACCCGCATCTTCGTTCGGAGTATCTGGCAGTCCTTGAGACGGACAACGCCACGCCGTACTACCTGAACCTCCACAACGGAGAGGTAGCGCACACGCTCATTCTTGGCATCACCGGGAGCGGTAAGAGCTTCCTTTGTAACTTTCTTCTGATGAACGCACAGAAATATCGGCCTCAGACGTACATCTTCGACATTGGCGGCTCGTTCCAGTCGCTCACTGAGATCTTCGGCGGGACGTACTTGAACGTCGGACAGGAGAGCCAGGACTTCACCATCAACCCGTTCTCCCTGCCGGAGAGCAAGGAGAACATGCAATTTCTGTTTTCGTTCTTTCGCGTGCTCATCGAGGGCAACGATAAGCGTTACAAGCTCGATTTCAAAGAGGAGCGCAAGTTATGGGAAGCGATCGAGCGGATGTATGTCGTCGCGCCGGAGCAGCGCACGCTTTCCACCTTCAGCCAGATCATCGGGGAGTTAAAAGAACGGCTGCACCGTTGGACCAGGGAGGGGCAGTACGGCTTCCTCTTTGACAATGTGGAAGACACGCTTTCATTTTCTCGATTTCAGACGTTCAACTTCAAGGGATGGGGTGATGTTCCCGATGTCTTGGAGCCTCTGTTGTTCTATATCCTGCATCGGGCAAGCAATGAGATTACCAGCCCTGATAATTTAGCGACTTTCAAAACCTTTCTCATTGATGAGGGGCGCGCTTTCACCGCAAATCAGACGATCCGTGATTATGTGTTTCAGGCGCAGAAGACGTGGCGCAAACACAATGGGGCGATGATCCTGGCGATGCTCTCGCTTCAGGAGTTGAAGAACCAAGGGATGGTTGAGTTTGTCACCGAGGGATTTCCCACGAAAATCTTTCTGGCAAATCCGGACATGGACCGGAAGCTCTACCGGGAAGCGTTCCACCTCAACGATACCGAAATCGACATCATCGCCGACCTCATTCCACCCGGCGAGATGCTGATTCGTAAGGCGCAATCCAGCAAGAAAGTCCGGCTCAACGTGGATTCCGTCTCCTACTGGATTGCCACCAACAACGCCCCCGACAACCTACTCAAGAGGGAGGCCTTTGCACGCTACGGCATCGCCGAGGGCGTTCGCCAACTCGCTACCACTCACCCATTTCAACCGCGCCGCTAAGGAGTCCCAACATGAAGAATCTTAAGACAACAGTCATTGCAATCTTGCTCACAACACTCGGAAGTCTGGCGATGCACGCCCAGACCGCCTCGCGTAACGTCTCCTATCACTCGCAGGACATCGTGCCGATCCGCGCGAAGGTCAAGTACACAACGCTCATTGTCATCCCGGCCACCGAAAAGATCATGGAGGCCGCGACCGGCGACAAGGACTTCTGGATTGTGGATGTGGTGGGCAACTTCTGCTTCGTCCATCCGGCCAAACCGGGTATCAGCTCCAACCTCAATCTCATTACGGACAAAGGCAACATCTACAGCTTTACCCTGACCGACATTACAGGGCAGGCGGGCGAACCGGATCTCAAGGTAATCATCCAGCCCGCCGATGCCTCCAACATCGTCGCGGCCAACGGGCCTGCTCAGTATGTTCCAGCCGCCCAGCTTGAGCAGGCGCACCAGCAGATTTCAACGCTCCAGTCGCACGTCGGAGCGACGGTCGATGAGTACAAGAGCGCCTACCCGCTGGCGCTCAAGTTCGATTACACTTTCAAGTCGAACGAGGCCCCCTTCGATATCCAGTCGATCTACCACGACGACAAATTCACTTACATCAAGACCAATGCGCCGGAGAAGTTCAGCGTGTACGAGATGCGGGACGGCAAGCCGAACCTCATCAACTACGACCTGCGCGACGGGACTTACATCATCTCGAAGGTGATGGACAACGGGTATGTCGAGCTGGGCAAGAAAAAGATGCAATTCACGAGGAAGGACTAACATCATGGCCGATACCGTCACCACAGACCCGCAGCTCACCGACCGGACACCGCAGCCGAAAGGTGTGCTGCGGAAGAACCTCAAGATGTTTCTTTATCTCGGGGCGGTCGTCCTCCTCCTCTTGGCAACCCTTATCAGCTCCCGGAAGAAGGCTCCTACGGATGCTGAGAAGGCCAAGGGCGCGCCGCCGCAGCCTTACCTTCAGGACAACACCGCAAACAACGTGGACGCCTTGCAGCGGCAGCTAGGTGCCGACAAACTGAAGGCCCAGCAGGACGCTCAACTGGCAGCCGCAACCGGCAGCCAAGCCGTGGGCGGCACAGGGGCACAGCAGGCCGCAGCGTCGGCCTACGGCCCAGATGGGCGTCCGATTAACCCGGCAGGCAGCTACACCCCCAACGGGCAACCGAACGGCACACAGGCCAACGGCCAGCCCCAGCTCACACCTTCGGAGCAGGCCGGACAACAGCTTGCCGCGACGGAAAAGGAGAGGGCGGACACGGCGCGGTTTTCGTCCAACATCGCCTACGCGAGTTCGCCGGAGCAGCCAGCACCACAGAACGCACCGCCGCCGCCTTCGGCAGCGGCACAGAACCCCTATGCAGCGGCGTTACAGGCAGGCCAACCTACCGGCTTGACCGCTCCCCGCGTTGCGGGGGAGCCGAGGGCATCGGGAGATCAGATGCCCGCAACCGAGTACAAACGTCTGTCTGAGGCCAATATCGACAATGCCATAGGCCAGCCCTACATCATCTATGAAGGACTGACCCTCGACACGGTGTTGATGAATCGGCTTGACGGCGATGCCGTGGGGCCAGTGAAGGTGCTCGTATCCAATCCGGTCTACTCGCACGACCACCAGCACGTCCTCATTCCCGAGGGAACGATTGTGCTGGGCGAGGCTCGCAAGATCGGCGTAGCCGGGTTCGGCCAACAGCGCCGTATTTCGGTCGCCTTCCATCGTCTCTTGATGCCGGACGGGTACAGCGTGGACCTCGACCAGTTCCACGGCCTCGACCAAATCGGTGAGGAAGGGTTGAAGGACCTGGTCAACAACCACTACCTGCAAATCTTCGGAACGTCGATTGCGCTGGGCGTGATTGCCGGTGCTGCTCAGATCAGCGAGGGAGGGGCAAATCTCACCAGTTCCGGCTCACAGTCGTTTACCAACGGCGCGGCGTCCAGCGTCTCGCAATCGGCTACGACGGTCCTTGACCGATTCATCCAGATTCCGCCGACCATCACCATCCGGGAAGGGCATCGCGTGAAGGTCTACTTCACCCAAGATATGCTCTTGCCGGCTTACGAGAATCATCGCATCGCGCAGTCATTCTAAGGAGCCCTATGCGTAAAACCGTCGTTATCGTCGTTGCATTCGTCGTCCTCACCATTGCCGGATGCAAGAGCAAAGAGCAGAGACGCGCTGACCTCAGTGCCGCGTATCAGGCAGCAAATGCGCTGTACCAGAAGGATTGCACCGCAACTCCTTCCGGCCAGGATGCAAACGCCATCGTTGGCGCAGCACTGGGCAGCAAACCGTCGCCACAACAACAGGCCGCTATCGACCAGCGACAGCGCGAGGCTGAGGCGAGAAAGAACAGCCCTCATTGCAAGGAATTGGACGCCAAGCGCGACGCGCTGACAAGACAGATGCTCACGCCACAGAACCAGTGAGCCAAAAGTTCCCGTAGTCGCCCCCAAATGCAATTCAACCGCAATCGACCCCGACAAGGAGAAGCACCATGAAGGGATTAATCCTCGCACTCTTGTTAGCTGCTACCACGCTTACCCAACCTGCGCACGCGCAGATTGGCGCGAGCGTCGTGCTGGACCCCACACAGTCCGCACACGCGGTACAGCAGCTTATTCAAAGCAGTCAAATCTATACGACCAATCTCCAGACCCTAACGAACGTCATGGAGACATACAACCTTGCACACCGCATGGCGACGGCACCATCCAGTTACTACACCGCTTTTGCCAACATGGGAGAACAGATGTGGACGCAGGTAACGCGGCCCGCAAACACTTACGGCAACTCTCTTCCGTGGATGAATGCGGCCACGACCGGCGGCGGCGCGGCCTCAGCCAACCAGGGAGCAGGCATTCAGCGAACGGGCCAAATCTCCGGTTACAACTCGCTTAGTTCGCAAGGCCAACAGGCTATTGCAGCGCAAGGCGCAACAATTGATCTAGGCGATGCTGTGACATCGACCAGTCTTCAAACGATTGGCACGATTCGCGCAAACTCTACGCAACGTGCCAGCGATATCCAAACTCTGGAAACCGCCAGTCATTCCATCGACCCAGCCCAACAGACCGAGCTTGCTACGTTGCAGCGCATCAATCAGGCGATGCTCTTGCAGCTCCGCACGCAGCAGGAAGCGAGCCAGATGACGCAGGCCCAGAGCTTGCAGCAGATGGTGCAGCAGAAGCAGCAGCAGGACGCATTGAAGATGTCGATGCAGGCTGCCGACGGGTACGAAACCAACTACGCCACTCACACCAGCACGGACAGCACTGGCTTGAGCAAGGCATTCAGCTACTAAGCGTTCGACTACAAAAGCCCACGGGGGGCGATTATGGGATTCCAACTACTCAATTTCATCGCGCAACAATGCCAGTCATTGACCGCAAGCACGGCACCGACGATTGACGCGATCGGACTCAAAATCGTCCTCTCACTCGCAACCATCATGCTCGTTTGGTTTGGGATTCAGGAAGCTCTTGCATCCGCACAGGGCGGTCAGGGTTTCAACATGGCCCGTTTCCTCAACTTCTTCATGCTCATCAGCTTCGCCTATATGTTTGTACTGTATTACGACAGCAGCATCCCAGGCATCGGCTACTCACTCAAGAGCTTCATTAGCGATGGAACGACCGACCTTGCCAACACTATCGGTCACGACGCGACCACTTCCATGCTGCAATCCATTGATACGAGCTTGCAGAAGTCCGGCCCCGGCATGGCGATGTTCACCGCGCCGTACATGATGGTCGCGTACATCATGAATCAGATATCACTTGCCGTTCTCGCGGCGCTCGTCTCCGTCATCATCGCCTACGGCGAGATAGCGGCGGCAATCATCGGACTTCTTGGCCCGATCTTTATTCCGTTTCTCATCATCGAGAAGCTGGAGTTTTTGTTTTGGGGATGGCTCAGAGCGTTCCTGAGCTTTTCGTTTTACAAGGTTGTCGCAGCCGCGACGATGAGCATTCTCGGACATCTCTATATGTCCTCCGCGACGAACCTCATGGACTTCACCAACCCCATCAAGATGCTGCAAAACTTCCCCTTCATCATCCTGCTTACGGTCGTCAACATCTTCATCCTCATCAAGATTCCTGCAATGACCGCCTCTATCTTCTCCGGCAGCAGCAGCGGCCACGATGCAGGCATGGGTGCAGTCACCGGGGCCATCACCGCCGGAATCATGAAGTAATCGGAGATCCACTATGTCAGTACAAGAGACGAAATCGCTAGAAATTACACGCGCAGCACAACGGTATTTAGAACAGTACGGCGACCCGCTCGTGATGAATACCTATTTGAAAGTCACGATCCTCGTCCTGGCCGGTGTCTGCGTGATGCTAGGCGCGCTCATCTTCAAGAGTCAGAAAGCACTTGCTGGCATGAAGCCGCTCGTCATTCGCATCAATGACGTAGGCCACGCCGACGCTATCGACTACCGCAATTACGAGTACAAGCCGCAGGAGGCAGAGAACAAGTATTACCTTTCGCGGTGGGCCACGCTCTACTTCCAGCGCAACCGCTACACCATCGAGCGCGACCAGACCCAGGCGCTTTACTTCCTCAATTCGGACGTGCAGCAGGCCGTCGTCCGGCAGGAGCAGTTGAGCAAGACGATTGCCACCTTCCAACAGGACAGCACACTGCCGTATGTCGATATCAACATCAAGAGCGTCATCCTTGACGATCTACGGCAGTCGCCCTATTCGGCACGGATTGAGTTCGAGAAGGTCTACACCAACGCCAACGACCACTCGGAGTTGAAGACGGAACGCTGGACCGCCAGCGTGACGTATGTCTTCGCCGATAACGTCGCAAATAATGCTCTCGCATTCAATCCGCTTGGGCTCACTATCGTTCGCTACCGCGCAGACCAGGCGTTCGATTAGGAGCTGCCATGAATCACGACTTGGACCTCCTCATATCGTTTCTCCAGCCCATCAAAGAGCTATTGCTTGACGACACCGTGAGCGAGATTATGGGAAATCCGAACGGGCAATGGTGGTTTGAGCGCCGGGGCAGGTTGGAACCCGCTGACGTGATCTTCAATGCAAAGGCGCTCCGCACCGGTCTTGAAGTGATCGCAAACAAACTCAGCAGGAAGTTGGATGAGGCGCACCCGCTATTGAACGCTCAACTGCCGGACGGGAGCCGCCTTGCGGCGGTGCTCCCGCCCGTCGTGCGGCCCAATCCCGCCGTTACCATCCGCAAATTCTCCAAGGCCCGGTTCACTATCGCAGACCTCATCCAGACGGGCGCAATGACGCCAGAGATAGGCGACATGCTGAGTGGTTATATCGAGGCCGGGAAGACCATTTTGATTAGCGGCGGAACAGGCAGTGGTAAGACGACATTGCTCAACGCGCTCGCCGATTTCATCCCCGAGCAGGAGCGCATTGTCGTGATCGAGGATACGTCGGAGCTGCGTATCGGCAAACCGAATCTATTGGCGTCCGAATGCCAAACAGAATCGCACACCGGCGCAGTGAGCTTCAACGATCTATTGAAGGCGGCGCTGCGGTGGAGGCCCGACCGCATCATTCTCGGCGAGGTGCGCGGCGAAGAAGCCCGCACGCTGCTCGATTCCTTCAATACCGGACACGCAGGTTCGATGGCAACAATTCATGCCAGCTCTGCGGTAAAGGCGCTTCGCAGGTTCGGCGAACTGGCGATGCGGTCGCACCAGCAATCGAATCGTGATGACATCTCAGCCGAGATAGCCGAGACAGTTCAGATCGTCGCCCAGGTTGGCAGGTATGCCGAGGGGCGCAAGGTGAGCGAGATTATCGCGGTGCGTGGATACGACCGCGCCGCAAGGCAGTTTATGTACGACACCATTTACGAGCGCAACAACGCAGTAGTCCACCCAATCATTTCAACCAGCAACAAGAGGGAGAACGTCCATGCCATTGCTTGAGATCACAACCAGCCGCAAAGTCACAGCCACCGTTTCACTTGAGGAGCCGACTGCAAACCTCGTCAATCAATACGCTGCATTTACCAGAGTCGCCGCTGATGACGTGGTGAATAAGGCGCTCGAATATGTCTTCACTAAAGATAAGGACTTCCAGAAGTTCATCGGTACGCCGAACGACGCCAAACCGATACATGCGTTGCGGATAAAGCGTAATGGCGACGATAAGCCGAAAGGGAAGCCCGGACGCAAGCCTGTAAGTTCAGTGGCAATTCCAACTGCTATTCCTGTGGCAAATGTGGCGGTGAAGTAAAGTGCATTGTCCCCTCAATCATTTGTGCCGCGATGGGAACGGTGCTACGCACCGGATGAATTATGACACTCCATCCCTCGGAGGGTCGTGCTGGGTGTCCCCAAGGACACTTAGACCTGCCCAAACAGATACAGCTACTTAGACCCGTTGAGTGTCCCTACGGACACTCAGGGACACCCAAGGACACCAGTTCCGAAAGGAAGAATATATGTCACTTCTAAGCGAAGATCAGCTCACCGAAGAAGCCACGAAAAGAGCGAGCTTTCGCTTGATTGGAGTTACCACAAAGCTCAGTCCGCATGAGGTAGTGGACGTTGAAAGGCTTGCCAAGAAGCGGGGTCAGCCGCGCGGAGAACTCATCCGCCAACTCATTCTTGCCGAGCTGCGATGCAGCAACGTTGAGCCGGCCGCCAGCCCTGAGTTGAGCGAGATCGTGGGCATTCGGTTGATGCTGACGAACCTCTTGAAGCCGCTCGCGACCGGCCTCAAGATCACCCCGGAGGTGTTTGACGGGATCATGGTCGAAGTTAAAAAACGGAAGACGGCACTTGCCATTGAAACGAAGCAAGACCTGGAGCGTGTGTGATGGCAAGTCAACAGTGGGGACGCAAAGAAACAGTCATCTTTCCGCCGCATTCCGCGATCTACACCTACGGCGCGGTGTTCCTTGCGTGCGTGTTGACCGGCTGCTTTTTCTATGTTCGCTTCAACTTCGGCCAGACACTCTTGCAGCAGTTCTATACGCCACTCTACGCACGGACAGCGGCGGGCGGCGCCCTCAACAAAAAGGACAAGTACCAGTTACTTTACGTAGGTGACGGCAGCAAAGCGGGCCAACTCGCGGTCGAGAGTGACGTGCAAGCGGGCACGACTCCCGCACCCGGTGGGAAGCACATTCCGCTGGTGCTTTCGAGTGCGGCGGTGGAGCATGGACTCCGCGCTCTCTATCGCGGGCCGGAGCAGCCTTACCTTGACGCGCCCCTGCATGAGTACCTCAAGAGCGCCGTCTTCCAAGGGAACAGGCTGCGGGATATTTACAAATTTCCGTTCCTGTTTGGCTTTCTCTCGCTGCTCGCGCAGCTCCCGTTTGCCATCGCCAAAGACATCAAGCGCCGCAAGCAAATGAAGTACGGTCGCCTGCTCAAAGGCCCGGTCATGCTCACGCCCAGGGAGTTCAACAAGACGGTGCAGGGGGACGGTATCGGCTTCAAAACCACCGAAGCCAAAGAGATGATGCGGATACCGCTACAGGCCGAGGCACAGCACATAGAACTGATGGGTGACACAGGGGCCGGCAAGACGAGCCTCATCATGCAGATACTCCGGCAGATTCAGGGCCGGGGCCATTCTGCCATCGTTTATGACCCCGCTTGCGAGTTCATCCAGAGATTCTACGACGCCAAGCGCGGGGACATTGTGTTGAACCCGTTGGATGCTCGCTGCCCCTATTGGGGGCCGTCCGAGGAGCTTCGCCGCAAGGCCGAAGCTAAGGCGATTGCCGCCTCGCTGTACCAGCCGACCAGCGACAAGAAAGGCGAGTTTTTCACCGAGACGCCGCAAAAAATCTTCGCTCATCTCCTCACCTTTGGGCCGACGCCGACCCAGTTGGTCGCATGGCTCTCCAACCCGTCTGAGATCGACCAGCGTGTGCGCGGCACAGAGATGGAGGCCATGATTGCGAAGGGCGCGCAGCAGCAGCGCAACGGCGTCCTCGCCTCACTCGGACTGGTCGCGGACAGCCTGCGGATGCTACCCACCAAAGCCCAGGCTACATCGACCTGGAGCGCAACGGAGTGGTCTGAAAAGCGCAAGGGTTGGATCTTCATTACGTCGAGCGCGACCGAGCGCGAAGCCCTCCGCCCCCTGCATAGCCTTTGGATTGACCTCTTGGTTTTGCGGCTCTTGACCGCTCCGCAGGACAACCAGACTCCCGTCTGGTTTGTGCTGGACGAGTTGGCGAGCTTGCAGCGGCTACCGCAGCTTCACACTGCTATTACAGAGAACCGGAAGAGCAGAAACCCGCTCGTCCTGGGCTTCCAAGGGAAGGCCCAGCTTGAGGTGATCTACGGCCATCTGGCAGAAGTCATGCTGTCGCAACCAGCCACCAAAATCTTCCTCAAGACGACCGAGCCGAAGGCGGCAGAGTGGGTGTCGAATGCCATCGGCAAAGTCGAAATCGAGCGCATGAAAGAGACGCACTTCGACGGCTCCCGCTCCGGCAAGAACTTCAGCTTGGACCGCCAAGTGGAGCCGCTGGTGATGGACTCCGAAATCTCCGGCCTTGAGAACAGGCACGCCTTTCTCAAGCTGGGAAACAACGTCGCACGCTTCCACTTCGAGTACATGGACGTGGCGCTGACGACTCCCGGTTTCGTCCCGCGCAAGGTCGAAGAGGACGAGTTGCCCTTCGATCCCAAGACGCTCGCTCCCAAGAATGTCGCGGTGCAAACGCCAGTCATTGACCTTGAGGCCGACGTGCCAAGAGCGACGGCGGTTGCTCCTCCGCACGTCGAAGAGGATGCCGATTCGGAGGCTGATGAACCCACCGAAGAGGAATTTGCCGCAGCCGGCATCGACCCGGATAGCCCCGAGGACTTCGGCGAAGCCGCAGACGATCACGAAGCCCAGCCTGCGTTCAACTTTGAAGAATAAAGAGGCCGTATGCTGACTATCTCGAAGCCCCTCAGCTCCGGCCAGGCCCAGACCTACCATGCCAAAGAGTTCACGTCTGCCGAACAGAACTATTGGAAGCAGGGCGATGCCATTCTTGGAGAGTGGCAGGGGCAGTTGGCCGAGAAGTACGGCCTTGTTGGAGCCATCGACGCGCAGCACTTCGCCCGTCTGAGCGAGGGTCAGAACCCCCATACCGCCGAGCAGTTGGTCCAGCATCGCAAGGCCCAGGAGTACACCACCGCAGACGGAACCACCGTCAAGCCGGTGGAACATCGGGCGGGTTGGGACGCTACGTTTTCAGCGCCCAAATCTGTTTCGCTGACCGCGCTTGTTGGCGGCGATGATCGTGTCCGCGAAGCCCACCGGCAGGCCGTGACCATCGCCCTCACGGAGTTAGAGCGGTACACGCAAGCGCGCATCGGCGGCAACAATCCCGCCGAGACTACCGGCAAGTTCATCGTTGCCAAGTTCGAGCACGACACCGCCCGCCCGGTAGACGGCTATGCCGCTCCCCAGCTCCATACCCACGCCGTAATCTTCAACATGACCGAGCGGCCAGACGGCTCCACTCGCGCATTGCAGGAGCGGGGATTCTTCGACAGCCAGCAGTTCGCAACCGCTGTCTATCAATCGGAGTTGACGTACCGTCTCCGCAATCTCGGCTACGAGATCGAGGCGGGCAAGAGCGGCGCTCCCGACGTGAAGGGCTACACCGCCGAATATCTGGAAGCGTCCAGCCCGCGCCGCCAGCAGATCGAGGAAGCCATTACGCGGAGCGGTTTCAGCGGGCCGGAGGCCGCGCAGATTGCAGCCCACAACACCCGCGACCGCAAGGAAATCCATACGCCCGCCGAGGTGCTTGCCGCCCACAGGCAGATTGCGGCCGAGTTCGGCAATCAGGCCGACCACGTTGTTTCTGCGGCCAGGGAACGGGCCGAAGGACTGACGCAGAATCGCGTGCCGGATGCGCCCCAAAGGGCGCAGGAAGCCGTGTCCTTTGCGAAGGATCGTAGCTTCGAGCGTGAAGCCGTGACCGACGAGCGAGACATCATGCGCGACGCCTTGCGGCGCGGGATGGGCGACCTCACCTTCGAGCAGGTGCGTGGGAACTTCGATCAGCGGCACAGCAGCGGCGAGTTCCAAATCGTTGACGGCCAGAAGCATGAAACGGGACGGCAGTTCACCACCCGCGAGACTATCGCGGCGGAGTTGGCGACCGTCGGCCACATGCAACGCGGCCAGAATACCGTCGAGCCGATTCTGCCGAAAGAGCAGGCGACCGCTCATGCGGACACCCGCGACTTCCTCAATTTGGCGCAGCGGAGAGCTATTGAGGAAGTGCTGACCTCGCATGACCGTATACACGGTTTGCAAGGACTGGCCGGGACCGGGAAGACAAGTACCTTGTCCGCCATCCGGGAGAGCGCAGAGCGGAACGGCTACGCGGTCGAGGGCTTTGCCCCGACCAGTCGTGCCACCGCCCAGCTACGCGAGGCAGGCATTTCAGCAGACACGTTGCAGGGCTTTCTTGCACGCGGAGGCCAGGAGCAAGCCAACGGCGACCCCGACAGGCGACACCTGTACATGGTCGATGAATCGAGCCTTGCAAGCACTCGCCAGATGCAGAGTTTCATGGAAAAGATTGGGCCGCAAGACCGCGTTCTCCTCGTAGGAGACACCCGCCAGCATCAAGCCGTCGATGCTGGCAAGCCCTTCGAGCAGATGCAGCACGCCGGGATGCAAACCTCGCAGCTTGACCAGATCATGCGCCAAAAAGACCCTGAGTTATTGCGGGTCGTGGAGCATTTCGCCAAGAACGAAACGGCGGTGGGTGTCGGCTTGTTGCAACAGCAGGGCCGCGTCACGGAGATACCGGATAACGTGCAGCGCATCGAGGCTATCGCCAAAGACTACGCCGCCGAGCCTGAAAATACGCTTGTCGTCTCGCCCGACAATGCCAGCCGCCGTGACATCAACGACGCTATCCGTGCGGAGCTAAAAAGCTCCGGTGTCGTCTCCAAAGACGACCACAGCATGAATGTTTTGACGCAGCGATCGGAGCTTACCAGTGTCGATAGGAATTGGGCTGCGAACTACCAGAAGGACGACGTTCTCTTTTACACGCGGGGCAGCAAGGAGCAGGGCATCGAGCCGCGCAGCTATGCAACGGTAGCTTCCGTTGACGCCGCAGCCAACCAAATAACAGTCACCAAAGACGATGGGAAGCAAGTCACCTACGACCCGGAACGCTTGTGCGGCATCACGGCGTACCGCGAGATCAACCGAGACTTTGCCGAGGGCGACCGTATCCAGTTCACGGCCACAAACCGCGATCTGGGCGTCTCCAATCGTGACCTCGGAGCCATAGCAAGGATCGACGGCACGCAGATTGACGTGAGGATGGATGGCGAGAAAGAGCGTAGCGTCAGCTTCGATGCCGCCAAGATGCGGCACTTCGATCACGGCTACGCCGTGACCTCGCACAGCTCCCAGGGGCTTACCGCAGACAGGGTGTTGGTGAATATGGACACGACCGTTCACCCCGAACTCATCAACACGCGCTTCGCCTATGTCTCTGTCTCCCGCGCTTCGCAGGACGCGCGGATTTATACCAACGATGCCGGAAATCTTGGTGAACGCCTCAGTACCGACGTGACCAAGACCTCAGCCATAGAGCTGCAAAAAGCGCCGGTCGAACAGACCGCCAACCAACAAAGCAAGGAGCCGCCAATGACCAACAGCAGAGAGCATTCGCAAGAGGAAGTACACCGCGAGCCGCAAGCGGAAACGATGGTTCCCATACTCGAAATCGTCCGTGCCGAAGTCGATAGTGAGCATCGGCATAACGCACCCTTTGAAACGGCTATGCCGAATGAAACGTCAGGCTACGAGTGGAAGCACGAGACAGGCGAGATTCAAAGCTACCAGCACAACCAGACTGACGGCTGGTTGCATATCGACCCACAGGGGCATTTCTACGACCGTCAGGCCCAGCCAACTACGCGAGAAAATGCCCTTGAGTACGCAGCGCATGAGCTATCTCATGCGGTAGCCGACACCCCAGCCCTACACTCTCTCAACAACAGCGATAAGAATGACGATCACGCGATCAGCCTGTGAAGACAGCCACCGTGACCATTTGATTGAACTATCCGCTATCAGGCGAGGCACCTCCACAATCAGCATCATTTGAAGTGAATCTATAATGATGGGGTCTCAAATACCCGGACTGAGCAACGGAGACGGTCGATGAAACCTGGAAGCGCCTCAATTTTGCACGACATTCTCGACTGGTCGAAGGCGCGGCCCGCGTGGCAGCGAGACACGCTTCGGCGCATCGTCGTCAATGGAGCGGTCACAGACGCTGAAATCGAAGAACTCGAAGACTTATGCTGCACTCCCCATGATGCCGTAGAAGAGAAGATACTGGACCTCGCGGCATCCAGTGATGCCGATGAGACAAGCTCAGCCGCCAACCCGCCCGAACCTCTCCCATTAGCCACCGAACATCTGCCCTCACAGAGTTCGTCCGTCGGGAGCATATCTCTCTCCAAGCTCGGTAATTTGACCAACGTGAACCGCTTGGCATCTTCCAACGCAATCCTGTTTGGTGCGTCTCCCGGTCTGACTGTGATCTATGGCGATAACGGAACCGGAAAGTCAGGATATGCCCGGGTTATCCGCAAAGCCTGTCGCGCGAGAGGTCTCTCCGTGACGATAGAACCGAACCTGTACCAGAATGGTCTTGTTGATCCTGCTAGTGCCGATTTCACAGTTAGACTGAATGGAACCGAGAAGCTGCTTACATGGAAGGATGGCGGTGTTGCTGACCCCGATCTCGGTCGTATTCTTTTCTTCGATGGACACTGTGCCGAACACTATGTTCACGAAGACGGTGGGACCAGTTTTAGTCCTTCGGGACTCGATGTTCTGACCAAGCTGACCCGCGTTTGCGACTACCTCAAGGACAGAATCGCCAAACGCATGAGAAGCACCCAAGATGTGGTTGATGCCTTCAAGAAGACTTGGCCGCTACACCAAGGCACCAAAGTTAACACTTTCCTCCAAAACCTGAGTGCGGCTTCGGACGAAGGAAAGATTGCCTCCCTTTCACAATGGGACGCCACAGCTTCCGCTCGTTTGGAAAAAGTTCGCACTCTGTTGGCAGTGAACGCACTTCAACAATCTGCTGCGACTCAAGCCGCTTCTAATCGAATCAAGAGTTTTAGGGAAAAGCTAGCAGCTCAGATCACTGCGCTAAATGAGCAATCGCTGGAAAATCTGCAACAAACTCATGCCGAGCTTATTGCAGCGCAGAGTGCAAGCGCACTGGCATCGTCCCAACAATTTGAAAGCGGCTATCTGGCGGGAACAGGTGGAGATTCATGGCGGATGATGTGGGAAGCGGCCCGACGGTTTTCGATTGAAGACGCTTATCCAGCCGAGCCATTCCCAAATATTGGAGCCGATGCGCTCTGCGTGATGTGCCAAACTCCGCTCACGGAAACTGCAAGCGCAAGGCTTTCGCGCTTCGAGGCTTTTGTGAAAAATGAAACGACGCGAATTGCCGAAGAAAAAGGCAAGCAGCTTAACAACCAAGTTGAGACGATCAAGGCTTTGGCGTCTCTTCAAGCCGAACTCGCGCTGATCGACAGCGATTTGGGAAACACCGAAGAGACGCTGAAAGGATTGATTAGTGACAGCATCTCTGAATGCAATACACGGAAGGAATCGCTTATTGAAGCTGCGAAAACCGGAGATTGGCAAAAGGTAGCAAAACTTCCTACCGATCCGACAGCAGCTATCCAAAAGCTCGAAAATAGCAAATCAGATCAGGCTATTGCAGAAGCAGCCCTGCACGATCCCGCTGCGCGGTCTACCCTGCAATCGGAATTGAACGAATTAGCAGACAGAGAGTGGCTCTCGACAAACAGCGCTCTCGTAGCCGAGCAGATCGGACGACTCAAAAAGCTGACTCGGCTCCAGGCCGCACAGGCTGATACCTCCACCTCACAGGTGACGTCTAAGGCAACCTCACTAAGCAAGACACTCGTGACGGATGCACTCTGTTCCGCTTTTGCGGCTGAGATTCTCGCTCTTGGTCTGCGAACCATCAAGGTAGAGTTGCGCCCGGCCGGGGGCCAAAAGGGACTGATGAAGTTCGGAGTAAGGCTAGCCGGAATCAACAGCAACGCAGTGGGCAAAGTCGCCAGTGAAGGAGAGAAACGCTGTATAGCGTTCGCACTTTTCTTGGCAGAGCTCTCGCAAACATCCGACGCTTCCGCGCTTGTATTTGATGACCCCGTGTCATCAGTTGACCACCGGCACCGCGAACGGATTGCCGGACGCATTGCTAAGGAAGCGCTGACACGTCAGGTCATCGTCTTCACTCACGACCCAGTGTTTCTACACGACCTTCAAACAAACATCGCTAAAGTGAATGCGTCGATCGACCTTGGCTTCGTCCAGTGGAATAAAGACACGCCGGGAGAGTGGGTTGAAGGCTTGCCTTGGAAGTGGAAGAGTCCGGCGGAGCGGTTTGACCTCCTTCGGAAAGATCAACAAGCCTTAGCTAAGGCGATTAGTTCTCAACCGACGGAAGAGGACGAGTTACAAATTCGACGCATCTATGCTCGCCTTAGAGGAACGCTTGAACGAATTATAGAAACTCAAATCTTCGGCGATGCTATTTCACGATTTCGGACGTACATCAATGTGAAAAACGTCGAGCGCGTAGTTGGGTTTTCACAAGCGGAATTTGATGAATTGAAGCGGCTATTTGACAAGTGTTCCGACGTGATTGACTCCCACGATCCATCTATCGGCCAGCATAAGTCTGTGCCCGATGCCCAAGAACTCTGCGTAGATATTCAAGCTGCGGAGAAGCTTGTAGAAACAGTTAAGATTCGCCAAAAGAGTATAGCTAAGGAAACCTCTCCATAGACGCTAGGGAGGCTTTCTATTAAGCCCGGATTATGGGGATGAAGTTTCCTCCCTGTCTGCGGCCCTGCGGTCCTCCGCCATCCACCTCTAGCGGGCCTGTTTGAAACTGTTACGAAGCTCCGTGTCAGCCCCAGTTCATACTGGTCCACTTTCCGAGTTGCTGACGATGCAGGCGTTATAGCGGAATGCCGAAACGTTTTAGCATGTTGAAGCGGGTGTGCTAGTCGTTGATTCAAGTCCGCAACCTGCTATGCAATCGCATTCTTGTATGGGAGTGTATCCTACGAGATACATTCCCATACATATTTACTTGACGTTATCAGTGAATTGAGGCAGAGTTATGTTCATTCCCAGTATTACGGCTAGATTCACACGAAGATTCTAGGGCCCTCTCTCCCATCCGAGCTGCAAGCGAAAGAGTGTGTTATGAAGATGAATCATGCTGTTTTTAGTGTGCGCTTTGTAAGTTTTATTTGCCTCACTTTTCTCTGCGTAACAGCCTCTGGCTTGTGCGCCTATGCACAAGTCGTATGCCCAACCTTCGCGTCAAACACCCCTCCCATATCGATTGGAACAGCGGAGAACAGCAGCCATCGAACCAAGATCGAGGGTGACTACTTAGTAATTGAGTACAACGCTCAGTCTCACGATTCGTTCTGGTATGACTATCATCATGCTTACGATCCCGGCGACCGGGATGAGATACCCAGCAACATTTTCCGGAATGCGAGTTTTCTTCCCGTTGTTTATTCGCGCGAAAAGATCGCAGTACACATCTGTAATCTTCACTTTACCGATCAAGTCAGCGTCGCTACGAACCCACTTCCTGTTCCCGAGGGGGGAGCAGATATCCGAGGGACCACTCCCACTACCCCACTGCCCTCTCTGATAGGCACCCTCGATACGCTCCAAATTGCAACTGCTAGCGGTCTGACCGTGCCGCGTAGTGGCGTGGGCTTCGGCACAACGAGTCCCGTGGGTACGCTGACCGTCTCTGGTATTGCTCCTGGATCTGTGTCCCCCGCCAGTGGAACTCCTACATATGCAAGCGCCCAGATTACTGTTTCTGGTGCAGAGCTTGCGCAATTACTATATGCATTTCGAAAAAATGCCGACGATCTTGCTGAAAGCATTCAGCAGACAGAAGCATCTCCCAAAGAACGGCTACTGCCAGGAAGCCTCGACGCAATCCTTGAGGTTCTCAGCGCCGTCGAGATGAAGGTTCAGCATGACGCTGCTGGTGTAATCCCTTACTTCCATCAGTCTGCCCCTCTCCCCCCTGGCAAGGCAGCAGCCAAAGCCGATGTAGATAAGTACAAGGACTTCGTTGCCACTGCAGCCAACTACGGAGCCTTCGATGAGGATGTGACGGCGGCGCAGAGTTTTTCAGCAGAATTAACGACGTTGAGCGGCTCGCTTTCGGCACAGGGGTTTGGTGCCCGCGCTGTCGCACTGCAGAACAACTATGAAGTCTTAGAAGGAGTGATGGACTTTATCAACTTGGGCCTCGACCAGAAGAACTGCCGTCCTGCACCTGCAGCGGTGGCATCATCTCCAGCCAATGCCTCGGCGCTCACGGCTTCGCAAATTGGCCAGTTGACCAAGACGGACCTTGCAAACTTGAAAATATCGGAACTTGAAGCTTTCTCCACCGCACAGGTACAAGCCCTCACAAAATCTCAACTTGCCGAATTGGACGCAAATCAACTGCACGCTGTGATGAAACCGCGCGCGGATACGCCACCGTCTCAACCTCCCAGTACTGACCCGCCACAATGCAGCGCGTTTGAGAGAGGAAAGTTCGAGGAGTTCCACAACTCCTATGTGCAGGAGCTATCCAATTTGGGTGAAACGAACCCCAACAAATTTGAAATAGATACTAGGACAAGTAGGCAACGTATGTTCGACGAACTCGATGACCTTAAGAAACAACTCGGCCAAATCGATATCCGTACTCAGACTATGTTCGAGATGCTAAACAACTGGTATAACGTATCCGCGGTCGAACAAACCGATCTTATTACGCCCGTGAGCAGCAATGCACTGATGCACATCTCCATCGCCGTGCAGCGTGGTTACACTCCTTTCACACTCACTGATAATCCGTCCGCTACGACCCCGGTTTCTCCTGCCGCTTCTGCAACTTCGAACTCTACTGGTGCGCCTGCGCACACGGTCAAAACGATCCTCATCGAAGTTCATCGCATCGCTAATTTCAACCTCGCCGCTGGAGTTATGACTATTCATGTTCCCACGAGCAGCTACTCTGTGGTTCAATCAGCGGCCCCAGCCACGGTTAGTGCTACCAATCCCGCAATCTACAACGGAAGTTGCAATGGCACACCGGTGACTTTAAGCGGCGTACCGACTACGACGACGCCGACGGGAGGGGGAGCCCCGATAACCACCTATACGGCTCCCACATTTTCGTGCGTAACCATGACACAGCAGACTGATTGGCAGGTGGCGGGTATGGCAGGACTGAGTTGGTATCCTTGGGGACGAGACTACTTTCCTCGTCGCAAGGGATACACAAACTATGCGCGCAACTATATTCCTTCGGTACTAGTTGCAAGTTCAATCACATCTTTCGGAAGTGCTTTCGGAGGTCTCAACTTTGAACCCTTCAGCGGCATAGATTTCTTCGGTGGCATCGCAAGCGCCAATCGTAATGTTCTTCCCACAGGTGTCACTCCTAACAGCGCTGTCGCTACGGGATATACGCTGCCTTCCACAACCCAAGTTCACGTTGGATTCTCTGCGGGAATTGCTTTCGATTTCGGCGTATTCACTCAACTCTTCTCGAAGACGACAAACCCCGTGGGTGGTTTGCCATAAAAGAAAGCACTTGGGGTAGATAGTTTCCAAACAGTGGCGCGGATAGCGGTTACTCCAATGGAGAGACTAGGTCGCCTACTTGACGGAAGCACTTCATCATGTCTGATACAGCACAGCGGAACACACAATCGAAATCCTGAGAACGCCAGCGAGAGCACTTGTGTCCTTCCACTATCTCCTTAACTGAGTTTCGTAACGACCTCGTTCCTGCCCGCAACGCTGCCCCTGATTAGGGGAAAAGCAAAAGCCAACGCAGTTTCCTGCGCTCCGCGCCCAGCAAGGAAACCAAACTTGCTGAGGAACGCCGCTCCTGGCGCACGCAACGCGATGGAAAAACTCCGTGCAACTCTAGTTATCCGCACGGGAACAGCTATCAATGGAAATCATGCGAACGCAGGTCCATCGCGCTATCGACCAGCGCTGTGAGCCGAGTAGCCTTCACATGAACTACTCCATCCTGATTTTGCAAAACTCCCTCCGCCAATAGAAACTTGCTCCGCACGACGGTAAGCCGCTCCCGCTCATAGAGATCGGGTGTCACGATGACATTTGCAATGCCGGTTTCATCTTCCATTGAAAGGAAGATGAAACCCTTTGCCGTGCCGGGCCGCTGGCGGGCGATGACACACCCCGCCGCTTTCACGAACTGACCATCCCGGCAGCGGCGAAGTTCTACGGCCGAGAGCACATTTCTCAACCGCAATTCCTGCCGTCGATAGTGCATGGGGTGTTTCCCAACTGTGAGGCCAGTCCCGGCGTAATCGGCGACTAGACGCTCCTCTGTATTCATCTGAGCTAGTGGCAAAGCATCGGAGGCTTCCCGGAGCCAATCGCTGTTCTGTCTGAGCAGCGGCCCTTCCAGCTTACCGGCCCGTTCCACCTGCCAGAGGGCGTCCCTGCGATGCTCGATTCCATCGAGTTTGTTGAGAGCGCCCACCCGCGCCAGCAGCGTTAGCTCTTTACGATTGAGCACAGGAACGCGCAACGCGAGGTCTTCCGCTGAGTGGAAGTGGCCGTCTCGCGAACGAGTTGCAACGATAGCCTCCGTGGACTGACGCCGCAGACCTTTTGCATAGCCCAGGCCCATCCGCAACGAGAGTGCGCCATCGGCCTCATGTTCGATGGTGCAAGCCCAATCCGACACCTGAATGTCGATTGGCCTAACGCGCAGCCCATGACGCTGCGCGTCTTTCACCAGTACGGCGGGCATGTAAAAACCCATCGGCTGATTGTTCAGGATCGCGCAGGTAAACGCGGCGAGATACTTCACTTTCAAGTAGGCCGACGCATACGCAATCAGCGCGAAGCTGGCCGCATGAGACTCAGGGAACCCGTACAGCGCGAACGAGCTGATGTTCTGAATGATGTTCTCCTGGGTCGCAACATCAATCCCGTTAGTCGTCATCCCCGCACGGAGCTTGCCTTCGAGATTCTTCATCCGCTCCCAGGACCGTCGCATCCCTACGGCGCGGCGCAACTCATCCGCCTCAGCGCCGGAGAAGTTGGCAACCGTCATCGCCATGCGTAACAGTTGCTCTTGGAAGAGTGGAACGCCGAGCGTTCGCTTGAGTACAGGTTCCAGCGAGGGATGCGGATACGTCACGGCTTCTTTCTTCTGACGCCGCCGCATATAGGGGTGCATCATCTTACCAACGATGGGACCGGGCCGAATGATGGCGACTTGTACGACGAGATCATAGAAGCGCGTGGGACAGTTCCGGGGCAGGGATGCCATCTGCGCACGGCTCTCCACTTGGAACATGCCCACAGTGTCGGCTTGTTGAAGAACCTTGTAAACTTCCTTGTCTTCCGGAAGTTGAGCGAGGTCTACGGACTCGCCATAGTGCCGAGGTATCAGTTCGATGCAGTCCTTCAAAACAGCCATCATGCCGAGGCCGAGCAGGTCAACCTTGATGATGCCGAGATCGGCGCAGTCTTCCTTGTCCCACTGGACGACGGTGCGACCGGGCATAGACGCACGTTCGAGCGGCACGACGCAGTTCAATTGGCCCTGACAGATCACCATGCCGCCAGAATGCTGGCCGAGATGACGCGGCAGGTCTTGCAGGCGCATACAGAGTTCGAGGTATTTCGCTATGCGTAGGTGCTTGAGGTCGAACCCAGCATTTTGAAAGGAGTGCGCCATCGTGTCTGTCTTGCCACGCCACTCCCACTGACTGACGAGACTCGACAATCGGCCCAGCGATTCTTGATCGAAGCCGAGGGCTTTACCAACCTCTCGCGCTGCCGACTTCCCGCGATAGGTAATGACGTTCGCCGTCATTGCCGCTCCAAGTTCGCCGTATCGCTGGTAGACGTATTGGATGGCCTGCTCTCGCTTGTCTTCGGATGGGAGATCGAGGTCGATGTCCGGCCACTCGCCCCGGCTCTCGCTCAGGAACCGCTCAAAGAGCAGTTCCATCCCTACCGGGTCGATAGCCGTAATTTCAAGCGCGTAGCAGACGACAGAATTCGCCGCGCTGCCTCGGCCTTGGATTAGAATGTCGTTTTTCTTGCAGAAACAAACGATGTCCCAAACGATCAGGAAGTATCCAGCGAAACCTAGCCGCGCAATCAGTTCGAGTTCGTGATTGACTTGCTGTTTCGCGCGCTCCAGAAGGGCGGAGTCATTCTTCGGCCCGTACCGGCGCATCACGCCTTCGTCGACTCGCTTTTTGAGAAAGCTGTCCATCGTCTCGCCGTCAGGAACCGGATAACGTGGAAACTCATAGCCAAGATCACCGAGTTGGAACCGTAGACGAGTGGAGAGTTCAAGCGTCTCCGCCACAGCTCCCGGTACATCGCGGAAGAGCGCCGCCATCTCTCGCCCCGGACGCAGATGCCGCCGATTGTTGAGAGCCAGTAGACGACCGGCATGGTCGAGATCGGTGTGGTGGCGCACCGCCGTAAAGACATCGAGCACCTCGCGGTCGTATGCCGTGGCGTAGCGGACTCCGTTGGTGGCGAGGACCGGCAGCTTTAAAGACCCCGCGATTCGGAGTGCCGCTTGATTGCGCCACTCCTCCTCACGTTCACGGTGGCGTTGGACTTCGATGTAAACGCTGTCTCGTCCGAAAATCCTTACCAGCCGTTCGACCGTCTCACGGCCTGCCTCCTCACCGCCGCTCACAAGCGCGGCAGCCAGTGGGCCTTCGTCGCCACCCGTGAGGCAGACCAGGCCGGCAGAGTATTTCTGCAAGTCGTCGAAGGTAGCCGCACCTTCGCACTTGACCCTCTCCCGCATCTTGAAACGGGTGATGAGCTGACAAAGATTCTGGTAGCCGACCCGCGACTCACAAAGCAGAGGTAGTCGGGCCGGTTCGGCGGGGTGTTGGTGCGGGAGCCACGCGGGAGGCGTAAGCCGGTTTCCGAAGCTCGATACGGCGATCTCGGCTCCGACATGAGCACTGACGCTATTCCGCCTCGCGCTTGTGTGGAACCGCGCCGTCCCGTAGACACCGTTGCGGTCGAGCAATGCCATTGCGGGCATCTCCAGTTCGACGGCCCGCTTGATAAGCTCCTCAGGTTGCGAAGCGCCTTCAAGGAAACTGAAGGCGCTTGAAGAGTGCAGTTCGATGTATCGCTCAGTCATAAAGCGTTACCACCTGCCACGATTGCTCTTTCAGATCGCGCACCAGGCAGCAACAGAGCATCGCTCCATCGCTGGATCGGCCAATCAGATCCCATTGTTCCAGTGCCCAGGTCTGACGGTTCCACCAATCGCCTTCGGCCAGCCACGGGCCATAAGCGTACTCCACTTCATACTTGCGATCTCGAAAGACGAACGATGCCGGTTGCCGATCGCGCAGCGTGATCCACGTCCTCTCCGGTGGACGGAGTTGCCGCATGGCTGCCGAAGAGCCAACAGTCGCGGGGGAGGAGCTATGGACTGACGGGGCTAACGGAATCTTGAAGGGCTCAACACGAAATCCGTCCGGCTGATTCGTGTCTCGCAGTACGGGACTTCCCACACACCCATCGCCCACCAGAGCGCGAATACGGGCAAGCGTCACATCGAGACGCATCGGCTCCGGCAGTTGGGGAGAGAACAAACCAAGTTGCACCTTGCTGGTGCTACCGTGTTCAGCGGTGAGTGTGACCGCAAGAATCGCCGCCAGTGGCGGATGCGACTCAAGATCAAGTTGCAACAGCTTGAGCCAGAGCGGACGATCATTCGTTGGGACGGCAGGGCGTACCGTCCGCGCGTGTGTAGCATTTCCTTCCAGAGATAAGGTGATAGTGATCGAAGCGAGTGCAAGCACACGTGCCATCACCCTGAATATGAGTTGTTCCAGCATCACGTTGACAACAAACAGCAGACGTTCAAGCTCTTCGACTGGCGTATCCAATTCCATACGCTCTTGAAGTTCAAAGGCTGCTTCATACGGCACGAAATGATGTGGGAGTTCGCCGCGAGCTAACTGGCGAAGGCGTTTGCCTTCCTGCCCTATACGCGCAATCAGTTCCTTTTCTGGAAGAGCGGCCAGGGCCCCGAGTGTGCGGATACCCCATAGAGCGAATGTCTCCGCGTGTTGACTCGAAACATCCAGAACCTTGAGCGGCAATGGAGCGAGAGCTGGGCCTTCGTTGCCGGGCGCGATGAAGCTGATGCGCGAAGATGAACCACGAACATAGGACAGGGCAGCGTAGAAGTTCCTGCTAATCGCAACCGATGCGCTCACTCCAAGGGCCCGTACGCGACGCAGCAGTTCACGCGCTAATACTTCAGGCGGGCCAAGCAGTTTCTCCGTTCCTGCAATGTCAATCATGCAGAGGAAGGCGGAGCCACCGCTACGATCTTCTACACGCGGGGAAAAGGCGCCCGCACACTCCAGCATGACCGCGTGTGTCGAAACTTCTTCCGTGCGTGATCGTGGAAGCACGATCAACGAGGAGAAGGTGTCCAGCTCTACTTTCGTCATCCCACGGACTATGCCCAGATAGCGGGCCTTCGCATTGAAAGAGCAGACCGTTTGTAGCGGTGGCTCGCCTTCAATAACGACGACGGGCCGCTCTTTCATCTCTGGCCGCAATCGCAAGACCGCTTGCGCCGGAAACTCCTTCGCATACAGACACGCATACAGTTCGCCGGCACGGTTCATCGGATGCCTGCCCACGCGGTTTTGCTTTGCCAATCGGCGCTGCTTGCGCGTTGCGGAGGTTTGCGAAACGGAACGACCTTTGCCGGGGCTTCGGTGAATCGCTGACGCGATACCTCGACGTGGCGTTCAAGACCGGCAAGCACTGTGCTCTCCCCGGAGAGCGGCGGTCCTGCTTGCAGACGCAGGACAAGACCCGCGCTGCTCTTCGAGCAAGCGTATTGCGTCAGCAGGAGGACGCTCGTTCGGCTTCGCTCCGCAGCAGCGCCGTAGCGGAACCACGTCGCCAGCGGTATGCGCGAGACGTGCTCAGGCGCAATGCTCCCCAGGTCCAGCACGATTGCACTGAATCCACCGGCCTGTAGCAACAGATCGGTGACCCGCAATGCCTGCTCGATCCTCGACCAGGGCTTTGTGCGGGTTGAAGGACTGTAGCGTTTGGAGGGCCGGATGGTGTGCGGCTTAACAGTCTCTCGTTCAACCCGAATCCGTCGTTGCGGCTCGGCGCACCGAGGAGCGACGACATCGCGGCGCAGCAAATCGCTGACACCATCGGACAAGCCCTTAGTTTCAGTCCGGGGATGCGGGCCGAAGCCGCCACCGTGCAGCCCTCTCTTCGCTGCGGGCGGGGCAAGATACCTCTCAGGTAGCGTGAACTCATCTTGAGAAGACGATGCAGGTTGACTGGAAGGCTGTACGCCGCAGCGAACCCAGAGAAGCCGTTTCAGGTCTATGCCGGATGCGGCGGCAGACTCGGGGCTGAGCGCGTTTGACACGTCGATCCATGCACAGACTCTCTCCGCCTTCATGAGCTGCGCTAGGAACGATAGGGCAAGAGCCGTTCTCCCGGAGCACTCTGCCCCAATCATCTCTGTTAACGCGCCTACCGGAAGTCCGCCATTCAGGACGGTATCAATCGCTGCAATTCCGGTAGGCATGACCTCACGGATCGTCTTCGCCGCAGGAGTGAGAGCGGACGGGATGCGGTCTGCCAAGGCAGCTTCGATCTGGGAGCGTAGGGCAGTGGCGGAACTCATAGTATTCGCCTTATATTCGCCTATCGCAGACCAGATGTACAAATGAGGAGTGCAATCAGAGTTGTGCAAGTTTCTTGCAAGTACATGAAAAAAATGTAGTTAGAAACGAGAAGATTTCTGATGCTGTCTGGGGATGAAGTCTCCTCCCTGTCTCCGGCCCTTCGGTCCTCCGCCACCCGCCTCAGCAGGGAGGTCCACCCTCCCCGCAACGCCCCACCGCCAAGAACAAAACGCTAGGGGCTCTGCCCCACGCGCGGCGCAAGGGGTGTCCCGCATAATTTTCCTTCGTAAAAATCACTCGATTCTCTCGCCCTACGGGTGGGAGATACCCCTCCCCATTGCGCCTTGCTACCCCCGCTCTTCGCCAGGTGGCGTTCGGCATGTACATGCCGCGTTTCAACGCGGACGTGCAAACGCAAAAGCGGGAGGCTATATGCGAACCACACCACCAACCACACCCAACCCCTTCACATGGCGGCGATTCGCCAACGTGCGGATGGGGGATTACCTACTCGGCGAGGACACCGTAAGCCTCGCGGAATTGGGCTTTTGCGGCAACACCGTCACCGTCTCCTGCCCCACCTGCGGAGAGGTTCTGGGGCATGTCCCCGTGGAACTTCTCAGCGATGGGCTGGAAGACATCACCACAACCCACATCACCTACGCGCTCGATTGGCACGACGCGAAACACCATCCGCGCCCCGCATAAACCACGGACGCCCAAACCCAAGGAGGAACTACCTATGAATACCGCCATCGTCACCACAACCGCAGCCACCGTCAGCCCCTTTATCCAGAACCTCCAACAGCAGCGGCAACAGAAGCCGCAAACCTCGAAAGAGGTAATTGCCGCCAATGTCAAAGCCCTTATCGAGCAGTTGGAAGAAGGGCATAGCGAAGGTCTAACCGCCTACCTCATGGCAATGGGCAGGTTCCGCAATTACAGCTTCGGAAACATCTTGGAGATCGCAAGGCAGAAGCCGAGCGCAACCCGCGTTGCCGGAATGTATGCGTGGAACCAGCTAGGCCGCAGAGTCAACAAGGGAGAAAAGGGCATCCGCATCTTGGCCCCCATGCTAGGCGTTCGCCGCAAGAAGGACGACGAAGCCGCCAAGGATGTCACTACGCAGAATCAGTCTGTCTTAGTTGGCTTCAGTCCCGTGTATGTCTTCGATGTCTTGCAAACCGATGGCTTGGAGCTTCCCGAGCTTCTGAGCCATGTCAGCGGCGATGTCGGGGAGCGGCGGGAACGCTTGCTCGATTTCATCGCGGGTCAAGGCATCTTGCTTGAGTTCAAAGAGAGCATCGCTCCGGCGTTGGGTGTGAGCTACGGAGGCAAGATCGTTTTGCTTCCCGGCCAGTCTCCAGCCGAGGAGTTCGGCACTCTAGTCCACGAAGTAGCGCACGAGATGTTGCACAAGGCATCGCGGCGCATCGCTACGACGAAGGTTGTGCGCGAGACGGAAGCAGAGGCAATCGCCTTTGTGGTCGGCAGAACCATCGGCCTTGAGACGGGCAGGGCATCGGCGGACTACATCCACCTGTACCACGGCAACGCGGCACTCCTCACCGAGAGCCTAGAGGTCATTCAGAAAACCTCAGCCGTTATCCTCTCCGCCTTGCAGCCGCCCATCACGGACGATGCAGCGGAGTCCACGGAGTCGGAAGCGGTGGCGTAATGAAGGCCATTCTTCAACTCCTCAGAAAAGCGGGAGGCTATCGGCGCGAACTATGTCTGCGCGTCGAGAACCCTCCCTATCAACAGCTTGTCATCGAAGCGATACCGGAACCCGGCCCGCTGGGTCTGCCTTGCCTCTCTGTCGCGCACTATGGCGAACAGAATGGCGACCTCATGCGCGACCCGGAGATGTGTTTCGAGTTGAGCAATCCGCTCCGCTTGGGTATCAGTCTCGCTCCGTACTACTGGCGCAACGATTACGTCGGCATCGAGCAATACTCCCGCTCGATACAGGGCGACCACTACCTGTTTGATTCCGGCATGTTCGCTCAGCACGAGAACTTTGCTGCTCTGTGGGACAGGAACCTGCTCAGTCAGGGCTTTGTTGAGGCCTTCGACCGCAGACGTACCCAACGCTAACCCCCTCTTTATGGGCGGACGGCCTCACGCCGTTCGCTCAAATACCCCCGAACGCCCAACCGCACAAGGAGAACCACCATGAATACCACCATAGTCAACGCCTCCGAGTACCGCGAACTTCCGCTTGCGATGCTCACGGAATCAAAAACCAACCCGCGCCGCATCTTCGAGGAGAAGGCCTTAAAAGAGATGGCCGAGACAGTCCGCGGCAAGGGAGTTTACCAACCCTTGCTTGTGCGGCCACTCACGGAGCGCAGCTTCGAGATCGTCTTCGGCGCACGGCGTTACCGTGCCGCACAGATGGCCGAAGTTGCAACCGTCCCCGTCCGCATTAGGAATATGACCGATGCCGAAGTGTTGGAGGCGCAGTTGATTGAAAACCTCCAGCGCCGCGACGTTCACCCGCTGGAAGAGGCGCAGGGGTTCCATGCGCTTTTGAATTTGGAGGAACCGAAGTACAGCATCGAGCAGATCGGCGCGAAGGTCGGCAAGGCACCCGCCTACGTCGCCACTCGCGCCCGTTTGACGGAGCTTATCCCGGCAGTGGTCGAGGCGTTCTATGCCGAGGAGATAGGCGTTGGACACGCCTTGCTTCTAGCAAAGCTCCAGCCAGTCCAACAGGAAGCCGCCCTCGCTAGCTGCTTTCGTGAGGACTGGGGCGGGGCAGCAGGGAAAGCCAAGCGCGTCGTCCTCCCCGTCCGCCATCTCCAGTATTGGATAGAGCACAACGTCCTCTTGCTTCTCAAGCAGGCACCGTTCAACAAGCGGGATGTTCAACTGCTACCCGCCGCTGGAAGCTGTGTGGATTGCCCCAAACGGACTGGATACAACAAGCTGCTCTTCGCCGACGTGAGCGGGAACGCGGATGCTTGCACCGATCCTCTGTGCTATGCGGCCAAGCTGGAGGCGCACGTCCAGAAGCAGATTGCAGCCAAGCCGGAGATAGTGCAGATCAGCACGGCCTACGGCAAGACGCAGGACGGCAGCAAGATCATCACCCGCAGCAAGTACGTTGAGATCAAGTCGGAGAAGCCCGATACCCCGGAGAAGGCGAAATGGCCGGAGTTCAAAACGTGCAGGTTCATCACCGAAGCCATCGTTTCCGAGGGAATCGACAAGGGAGAGGTGAGGAGGGTTTGCGCCGAAGCGGGTTGCCCGATTCATCACCCCAAGAAGCAGTCCACCAAGGCCGATGCCAGCTTCAAAGCGGAGCAGGACAAGAGCCGGAAGGAACAAGCACTGGCGAACGCCACCGGATTGCGCGTACTGCAAACCATCATCGCTGCCGTTCCAGTCCGATTGATGAAGCGAGATTTTCTCTTCATCGCAGAACAGATGCTCCCGTTGCTTGACGATAAGCGGTTGGAGATGGTCGCCCGGAACCGAGGCATCAGAGCGAAGGAAGGCGAAGCCGCAGGGAAGCTGCTAACCGCCTTTCTCCGCAAGGCCGAGGAAGGCGTTATCGGCAAGCTGATCGTCGAAGCCGTCATCCTGCTTTCGGCCAGCCAGCAAGCAGATGGAGGTAAGGTCCTCCGCGCCGCAGCCCAGGCGTACAAGGTGGACACAGATGCGATTGCCCTCAAGGTAAAGCGGGAGTTCACCGCGAAAGAGAAGGTGCATGCCGCGAAGAAAGGCGTTGCCAAAATTCAACCCAAAGCCGTGAAGAAGTCGAAGGCTACCTAGCCTTCACACTTGTCTTGAGGAGCCTGCTAATCCGGCAGGCTCCTTTTTTGCGCCCGTCTTTCCCGCCCCGGATACTGCTCCTGCGTGGCAGGAGCGCCTGTGTCCTCCCACCCGACGGGCTTTAGGGTCTCCATAATCACGGTTCATTACCGAGCTATCCAGAAGTCAGGGAGCCCGAGCACAATTGGGCAAGTATTCGCCGCTGGATCACTGTCTGCCATGACTAAATTCCCATTCCAAGGAGATCCATCTCCGTGCCAAGGTTCTACTCGTCGAATCGATCAGGACACAGATCACCCGATCTTATTCATAAACAAGAAGATATTGGGTCACCTTAAAACCACAACAAAATGGAGGCGCGGCCCTTGCGACCATTTTGAGGCGACAGGCAAGGTCATGGCGCGACTCGACACTGATCTGGTTCCGCGCGACCGCTTCCTCGCGGAACATGGGTTTCATCTCAAGTTCGCGGCATCGGGTTGAAGGGGTCAATTTATGAAGTTTTGGAATTCAGTGGTGCGGAAGAGCCTAATCGGAGCGGTATTAGCTGCCGTAGGTTGCGGCGGCAGTTCGCCTTCGATCTCGAACACTCAGCCCCCCACGCAACCGACAGGTCTCACCGTAGGGAGCATCACCGCGAGCAGTCTCGTGCTGAGTTGGACGGCGTCGACGTCCAGTACGGGAATATCCGGCTACAACGTCCTTCGGAACGGGACCAAGGTCGGCACGACCGCGAGCACCAACTACACGGACACGGGTCTTTCAGCTGTCACATCATATTCCTACACTGTTTCGGCGTATGATTCCGCGGGCAACACCTCGACAGCCAGCACCCCAATTTCAGCAACGACCCTTGCCCTACCAACCCAACCGACGAATCTTTCCGTAGGAACAGTCACTTCGAATAGTGCTGTGCTGATGTGGTCCGCCTCGTCTGCGGCACAGGGGATAGCGGGATACAACATCTTCCGAAATGGGACCATGGTCGGGACATCGGCGATTCCGAGCTTCACAGACACAGGCCTTACAGGCTCCACAACCTACTCCTATACTGTGAGCGCCTACGACTCGGTTGGTGACACTTCGCCACTCAGCGCTGCGTTGACGGTCACGACGCCTGTGCAACCGCCGCCCACCCAGCCGACCAATCTTGTCGCCAGTTCGATAGCCTCGACCAGCGTTACGCTGAGCTGGACCGCTTCGATGTCCAGCGCAGGCGTCGCAGGATATAACGTCTTTCGAAATGGGGTAAAAGAAGGCACTTCCGCGACAACAAGCTATACGGACAGCGGCCTAACGGTTTCTACCACCTATTCCTACACCGTCTCCGCCTATGACGCTGCCGGCAATACATCGGCTCTCAGTGCTCCTCTTTCGGTGACGACACTCGCGCAGACACCTCCGGCCTCACCGACTGAGTTCAGCGCCGTTGAGAACGCGCCGTACTGCAATGTCATTTTGAGTTGGAATGCGGCAGTTCCCGGCTCTTTCGGCATCGCCAATTATCAGATTCTGCGAAACGACAGCCTGCTCGGTTCTACCGCGAATCTTGCCTACAATGACACTTCTGCTGCGGCGAACGCCACATACAGCTACTCCGTGGAAACTGAAGACACATCCGGCAACCTTTCCACTGCAGCCACACCCATAGCTGTTACAACCGGAAGTTGTACAGCATCGCAGACCTTCCATCTTGGTGCAATGTACAGCTCCTCTCAATCAACATACTCCATCTGGTCGCCCACGAGTTCTAGCGTGCAGTTGAATCTCAATGGAACGCTCTATCCGATGACCTTGATGGCATCACCACCCAACGGATATACCGATGTTTACTCGGTGACCATTCCTGGCAACCAGAATCTCGTTCCCTATAACTTTCAGGTTGGAGGGGTTACGTCAAGAGATCCCTACGGTGTCATGGTGCAGCCCGGCACCAATAATGACATCACGATGGATCCAAGCCAGGTCACGTTGCAGGCGGGCTGGACACCAATACCGGCCCTCGTGAATCGAGTGGATTCCGTCGTTTACGAGGCGGATGTGAGAGAGTTCACCAACGACGCCAGCTCGGGCGTTCCGACGGCCGACAGCGGCTATTTTGAAGGTATGACGGATGCTGGCGCAACCATCAACGGCGTCGCAGGTGCACCAAGCACGGGGATCGATCACCTCGTCGACATGGGTGTTACCCATATTCAGATCATGCCCTTTTTCGACTACAACGACTGCATCAACTCGTCAGCCGAGAATACCTGCTTCAACTGGGGCTATGATCCATTGAACTTCAACATTCCCACCGCTAACTATTCGCAGACTCCGACCAATTACACCAATCGTGTTCTGGAACTCAAACAGATGATAAACAATTTCCACAAGAAGGGTATTCGCGTCATTATGGACGTGGTCTACAACCACACGACCAACGAATCCGTCTTCGGGAACATCACGTCCGAATACTACCTAGCTACCGATATCACCGGAGAAGGCAACACGCTCGACGGGTCAAATCCGATGGTGGCCCGACTGATTCAGGATTCTCTGGAGTACTGGGTCACGCAATATAACGTGGATGGCTTCCGTTTCGATCTTCTCGGAGTGTTTCCTCTATCGACTGTCAATCAATGGGGTACTTACCTGACAACCATGTATCCCAACCGCAATCTGCTTCTTTATGGCGAACCATGGGTCGGCGTAGGGAATCCTGCTGCGACGGCTTTCAACCTCGGCGATATCGGTACTATTCCAGCGTCTCATGTGGGTGCCTTCAATGGCGCCTACCGCACAGCCTTAAAGGGCGCGAGTGACGATACCGGCGGCAGTACAGGATTTCTCTTCAACCAATCGACCAGCGACAGTTACTTTGGTTCGTATGTTGCAGGCCAGACCTGGCCGGGCAATGGCAACTCCGGGTATGGACCAATTTCCCTTGGAGTCGAAGGATCGCCGGTTCCCGTGTTGCCGGCGACCAGCAATTCGAATGTTTTTCCTGCCGCTTTTTCTTCAGCTCCTGAGCAGGCCATCAACTACATCTCGTCGCATGACAATCTATGTCTCTATGACAAAGTTACTTTGTGGGAGGCTGCCAATAATGCCACTAGTCAAACTTTGACGAATAGCCTCATTGGCTATGGCTTTGGCACGATCCTAACTGCACAAGGCATACCGTTCATGTATGAAGGTGATGAATTTCAACGCACTAAGGATTTCAACAGTAACAGCTATAACGTCGAATACGATCTAATCTGGTCGAACCTGCAGGCCAATACCAACGACGCCGCCACTTACGCAACGGTCAAAGGACTCATCGCGTTGCGCAAGGCGCACCCATCCTTGCGATTCTCCACCTGGAGCGACATCAGCACGAACGTAAAGTCGAACCAAGAGAGCGCTTCGCTGGTTGTTACAACTATCAATGCTTCGGCTGCTGCCAATGAAACCTGGAAGCAGGTCCTCATTATTTACAACTCAAATACAACGGCACAGGCGGTGTCACTTCCCTCGGGGAATTGGAATCTTGAAGTGCAGAATTCACAGGTTGTGACTGGCACACCCGTAGTGGTCAGTGGAACGGTGTCTGCCGCGCCATCGGCGATGACCTTGTTGTATCAGTGAGCACTAAAACGGTCTCATAAATAGTCGAGCAGCGAATTCGTGCATCCGAAAGATTGCTGCTAAACGGAAACGGCAGGCTCTCTCCTGTCCTCCACTCGACGTCAGGCAACTGCATATGCCTCGTCTCCAGAGAGTGGCAACCAATCATGCCTGAAACAAGCAATACCCGCACCCTCCCAAATAAGTCTTGTCTATAAGGCCAGAGGTTGACGCTTGCACGCCGTTGAGCGGGTAGAAGGAAATACGATGCCATCCATCGAAGAAAGCCGAAAACTCTCCACAACTACTCTTCGGTCCTAGTCAGCGCCGACTCTGCGTTGAAAGAACCGTATCGGACACAAAAGGGTTCCAGCGGGGCATTGGGTGGCACCCAAAAATCAAGTTGCCCGAACGATGTCATGCGAGATTATCTGGTCACGGCGACCGCTAAAAGCCGCAGAAGCAATAAGTTGCAAGGACATGAACAGATCACCGACAAATGACGGGCGATGTATTGCCAATCGTCTTATCGGACGCGGAGTGTGTGTCGGTCGCTCATCCTTGCGGAAACGATAGATCTTCTCTTGGAGCCAATCGCAATGTCTAACAAAGTAGCCCTACAAGAAATCAAGTTCGCTCTCAATCACCTGTGGAGCGTGATTTTAGTGTGCATTCTTATGGCGTCCGTGCCTAGCGCATATGCGACAACGGGATCGCTTGTGGCAACGGCGACGGCGGTACAGAGTACAACTGCTACGAATCTTACGGCCCAGGGGACGAGCGACTGGGCGCACTGGGGTCAATCGAGCGCAACCGATTTCGATCAGTTAAGTGGAAACAGCCAGATCAGCAATATCACCGTGGTTGGCTCTGGAAGCCCAGGACAATTCACCGACAGCATCCAATATATGAGCTGGACTAACGGCACACCCACCACCTCCGCCACAAACTCGGAAGATGGCATTTGGATTGCAGGTGTAGGCAACGGATTCTCATTTACTGTGCCGGCGAGCACGACACCTCAAACGCTGACCGTCTATGTAGGAGGGTACGAGAGCGCTGGAACGCTGACCGCAAGTTTATCCGACGGGTCCGCTGCGACATACACGAACAGTAGTATGTCAGGAACTGCAACGGGACCGGACGGAGAGCACTATTATGGGACGTTTACCTTCACTTATAATTCGGCCTCGGCCGGGCAGACGCTCACAATAAGTTGGGTGGAGAATGCGAATCAGGACTCCTCTGGAAGCGGCAATGTGACCCTACAGGCAGCCACATTGGCAACGCCCACCCCGACGTTTAGTGTAGGCGGCGGCACTTATGCAGCGCCTCAAACGGTAACGATATCGGATGCAAACAGCGCCGCAACGATTTATTACACCACCAATGGGGCGACACCGACGACCTCATCCACAAAGTACACCGCGGCGCTTTCGGTATCGAGTTCAGAGACTGTAGATGCCATTGCGGTAGCCGGCTCCTCGCAGAGCGGCGTAACCTCGGCAATGTACATCATCGGAACAGCAGGCTCAATTGTGGGATCAGCCACCGCGGTGCAGAGCGCAACCACAATAAATCTTACAAGCCAAGGGACGAGCGATTGGGCGCATTGGGGTCAATCCAGCGCGACCGATTTCGATCAGTTGAGCGGGAACAGCCAGATCAGCAACATCACCGTTGTCGGTTCCGGAAGCGCGGCGCAATTTACCGATAGTATCCAAGAGATGAGTTGGACGAACGGCTCGCCTACCGTCTCCGCCACAAACTCGGAAAACGGCATCTGGATCGCAGGCGTAAACAATGGATTCTCTTTCACCGTGCCGGCGAGTACGACATCTCAAACCCTGAAGGTGTATGTGGGAGGCTGGGAAAGCGGCGGAACGCTGACTGCGGCGCTCTCCGATGGATCCGCGTCAACCTATACCAACAACAGCATGTCAGGAAGCGCAACGGGACCCGACGGCCAGCACTATTATGCGACATTTACATTCACTTATAACTCGGCTTCGGCAGGGCAGACGCTCAAGATCAGCTGGGTAGAAAACACGAATCAGGATTCTTCTGGAAGCGGCAATGTAACCCTACAGGCAGCCACGCTGGTGGGCGTCCAAACTGCGGCAACTCCAACTTTCAGTCCCGCCGCAGGAACGTATACCGGTGCCCAGACGGTGACGATTAGCGATTCAACCTCTGGCTCAACGATTTACTACACCACCAATGGGACGACGCCGACCACCTCATCCACAAAGTACACTGCCGCGATTTCGGTCAGCTCTTCAGAGACCATCGAGGCGATTGCAGTTGCGTCCGGCTACTCCAACAGCGCTGTAGCAACGGCTGCTTACACCATTTCGACTCCAACCGTGGCAACTCCAACCTTCAGTCCGGCCGCAGGCACATACACCGGTACTCAGACGGTGACGATCAGCGATTCAACCTCAGGCTCGACGATTTACTACACCACCAACGGGACGACGCCGACCACCTCATCCACAAAGTACACTGCCGCGATTTCCGTCAGTTCTTCCGAGACCATCGAGGCGATCGCAGCTGCATCCGGCTACTCCAACAGCGCGGTGGCGACGGCTGCTTACACCATTTCAGCTCCAACCGTAGCAACTCCAACCTTCGGTCCTGCGGCTGGCACTTACACCGGCACCCAGACGGTAACGATCAGCGATTCGACCTCAGCCTCGACGATTTACTACACTACCAACGGGACGACGCCGACCACCTCATCCACAAAGTACACTGCCGCGATCTCGGTCAGCTCTTCCGAGACCATCGAGGCAATTGCAACTGCGTCGGGGTACTCCAACAGCGCGGTGGCGACGGCTGTTTACACCATTTCAACGGCGGCGGCGCCAACGGCCCCGACCAACTTTACTGCGTCGGCGACCAACTATATGGGGACCGCGAGCTACTGCACGGTAACTATGAGTTGGGAGGCTTCTACAAGCACTACTGGTATCAGCCATTATTCGGTGTTACGCAATGGCGCTGCCATCGCCACGACCAGCAACCTGAATTATCAAGACGCAAGCGCCGCAGCCAACACTACCTATAGCTACGAGGTTGAGGCGTATAACCCTGCCGGCAGCGCATCGGCCCCGAGCACTCCGGCTAGCGTAGGTACCGGCTCCTGCACAACGGGGCAGGCCTTCAACCTCGGCGTGATGTATACGTCGACTCAATCAACTTTTTCCCTTTGGTCGCCGAGCAGTTCTAACGTAGAACTGTATCTCAATGGCACCCTGTATCCGATGACCCTGATGGCAAATCAACCCAACGGTTACAGTGATGTTTATTCTGTGACGGTCACTGGAAACTTAAGCGGCGAGACTTACAACTTCCAGGTCAACGGTGCAACCACAATGGATCCGTACGGCGTCATGTCCGATCCTGGTACGCAGTACGACATTGTGATGAATCCGAGCCTGACAACACTACCGGCGGGTTGGACGCCACGGCCGACTCTAGCCAATCGAGTCAATTCGCTGGTGTACGAAACTCATGTGAGGGAGTTTACCAACGATCCCAGCTCCGGCATTCCCGCAGCCGATAAAGGCTATTTCGAGGGCATGACGGATACCGGCACCACAGTGAATGGGGTTACCGGCGCTCCAAAAACCGGAGTTGCTCATCTGGTGGATATGGGTGTCACTCATATTCAGATCATGCCGTTCTTCGAATACAACGATTGCATCAACACGTCGGAGGAGAATACCTGCTTCAACTGGGGGTACGATCCACTTAACTACAATGTTCCCACGGCAAACTACTCCGAGACTCCTACCAACTATACGAACCGTGTACTGGAGATCAAGCAGATGATCGACAACTTCCATAAGCAGGGAATTCGGGTGATTATGGATGTGGTCTACAACCACACAACCAACGAATCGGTCTTCGGGAACATCTCGTCGGACTATTACCTGTCTACCGACATCACCGGCACCGGCAACACAATCAACGGGGCCAATCCGATGGTAGCGCGCATGATCCAGGACTCGCTGGAGTACTGGGTCACGCAATATAACGTGGACGGCTTCCGCTTCGACCTACTCGGAGTCTTCCCACTTTCGACCGTGAATCAGTGGGGAACTTATCTAACCACCCTGTATCCGGATCGCAATCTGCTGTTGTTCGGTGAGCCTTGGGTCGACGGAACTCCCGCTACCACAGCTCTGAACCTTGGCGACATTGGCACCATTCCCTCATCACACTTTGGCGCCTTCAATGGCGCCTATCGAGGAGCCATCAAAGGGACGGACGATGACGGCGGCGGTAACACAGGGTTCATGTTTGACCAGACGACAAGCGACAGCTTCTTCGGGGCCTACGTTTCGGGGCAAACATGGCCGGGCACCGGTGACGCAGGCTACGGCCCAATATCGCTCGGCGTTGCGGCATCTCCAGTCCCGTCACTGCCGGCCACAGCCAACTCCAACGTGTGGGATCCAGCATTCTCGGCGGCACCGGAGCAGAGCATCAACTATATTTCGGTGCATGATAACCTCTGCCTGTATGACAAAATCACGGCATGGCAAAGTTCGAATGGCCAAACAGGACAATCAACCACCGATAATCTTATTGCGTATGGGTCCGGTATTGTTTTGACGTCGCAGGGCATCCCGTTCATGTACGAGGGCGATGAGTTCCAGCACTCGAAGAACGGCAACGATAATAGCGACACCACGGAGTACGATCTCGTGTGGTCCAACCTCGAGAACAATACCTATGATGCGGCGACGTATGCCTATGTCAAGGGCCTCATCGCGTTGCGCAAGGCTCATCCGTCCTTGCAATTCACCACCTGGAACGAAATCAATTCCAACGTGCAATCGAATCAGGAGAGCGCATCGTTGGTGGTAACAACCATCAATGCTGCGGCTGCCGCAGGGGAAACCTGGACGCAGGCAGTGATTGTCTATAACTCTAATCCCTCCGGACAGATTATTACTTTGCCATCTGGCACTTGGTACGTTGCCGTGTACGGCCAAACAATCGAACCCGCAGGTGCAACGGCGAGTTCGGTAGCTGGCAGCAACACCACTCCAACGGCAGCCCCATGGGGAATGACGATCTTTTATCAACAATAACTATCGGACGGACACGGCAGAAAGAGCTAGCGGCATGGGAAGTTGGGTCGATGAGGGGTAGCGCCCGAGATCCGACTTCCCCTGCCAAGTCTGGTGGGAGACCTTCTCGGCGGAACATCCTGCCTTCACCCTCACGAGAGAACCAGCCATGTCCCTCCTCCATGCCAGTAAGCTGGCCGCCGTTCTTCAGTGGTCAATTATCGACAGGTTGTCAGCTGTTTTTTTACTTCCGCTACGGGTCGGAAGATCCGCGACCGGCTGATTCTGCCCAGAACCGTAGACGAGTTCCAATCTGCTTACTCACTTCCTCCACTGCCCCGAAGCATCCGGTGCATGTCAAATTGGAAGCATCGGGATGTAGATTGGCAGCTACCGAACATGGTCGATAGCGGTTGCCGATTCGAGCAGCACGATCATGCCTCGGGGGTTTATGAGTGGCTCCGTGTATTCCTTCAGTTATTTACATGCCACTCTGATGGCCGATTGATGATGGATCGTTCGGTCAGGAGTGTGGTTGGGTTACCGAACTTAGCGTCGAGAAACTGGGACTGCTTAGGGAGTTCTACGGTATGGCTCAGCCCTGAGTCGCCGTGGCTGCTGAGATGGCGTATGCAGCTATAGGGTCAGAGAGGCTGAAAACCACTTCCGCTGCTTCTATGAAGCGGCCCCATACAAGGAAGGGCACTTCGCACGGGTAGTCGCGCCGTGAAGACTTCGATTGCCGACACCGTTACTGAGCACTCACAAAAACAGCAGTTGTCAGTGGTGGAACATCGACCATCCCCCCGTGTGAGATAAACATTGCGCGACGCACCACAGGGTCGGAAGAGTTGAGTTGTACAGGATGAAGCTGTAGGTCGAGGCCCTCTAAGCGGGCGGAGGAAAATTTCTGCTCAACGGTCGTTGCATTGAAAACTATGAGGATATGTCTATAGGGCCCGTAGGCGTCATCTTTGGAATCGAGTGCCAGAACGATGACTCCCGGAATCTGGTCTGATCCGGTATTCAAGAAATGGAGATGATCTTGCAGTTCTTCAATCGTTGCCATTCGGAATAATCCGGAGCTGTAACGGATTCGAAGAAACTCTTCGAATGCCTCGGCCGTTTGGCGGATCGCGGTGGCGTCGGGTTTCAAAGAGGCGTCGCTTAGAAGAGATCGCTCAACCGGAAATTGATCGCGGCTTTGCTTCGCAAGGGGCAGGCCAATACCCCAGTTGTTATCCTGTCCACTCCAGTCGATCTTGTTGAACCAGTCACCGGAGTTGTAGCTGTCAGGATCCATATCCTTGGATCGGAGAAGATCATCCGCTCCCATAAAGAATGGAATTCCCTGTCCGAGCGCCACGAGGCTCATGGCCAGAACTTGACGTCGCTGGCGCATGGTTGCCGTGTCGCGTTCGGATGACTTGAGTTGGATAGCGTCAAACAGGGTTTGGCCGTCGTGGACCGAAACGTAATTGACAGCTTCAATGGGCGAGGCTGTATAGCCCGTTGGAAGCCCGTTGTAATCGACGCGAGACGCAGGCACTGTTTCCCCGGTGGAATTGGTGAAGTGCAGATCTCGCAGGTTTCCTGCCAGGCCGATGCGAATCCAATCCTCCTCATGCAAGAGGGCCTGTCGCTGATTAGCTGGAGAAGAGTTATGCGCTGTGTAGCTGCTGGGGCTCGTGAAAAGTCCTGTCGCAAAACCTTGTACTTGGGGATCTCCTGTCGGACGTCCACCGCGGATGCCGTCCCGCATGCGATCATTGAAACTCCCCACGCCAGTGCCAAATAGATTCAATTGAGTCGCATTAATCCCGAGCGCATTATGGGCGGTTTCACCCATTTCCCATCCCTCGCCATAAAGATAAATCTTGGAACCATCGATGCCATCCCTGGCGAGCGTCAGCTTCGAAAGCGCGTCGCGGATCTCCCGCAAATTCTTCACAAACGTGAACTCCATCAGGTCGAAGCGAAAACCATCGATCTTGTACTCTTTGGCACTCCAAAGGATCGCATCCTGCTGCAGCTTTCCCATCATGATGTGTTCGCTGGCAGTATCTGCACAGCAAGTGTTGGTTAATAACTCTCCGTTTGAATCGAGCCGGTTGTAATAGTTCGGCACTACTTTGTCGAGAACGGAGTTTGCGCCGTCGCCAAATCCGCTTGTGTGATTGAATACGACATCCTGAATAACGCGCAGACCGGACCGATGCAGTGCCATGACCATACTGCGATACTCGCGGATGCGATCGTTCGGGTTGACGGCATAGGACCCTTCAGGGGCGAGATAATGAACGGGGTCGTACCCCCAGTTGTATCCATCCGTTGCCCGTACCGCCGTGACGGCGGCTTGTTGCTGTAGCCCGTCTGGCGGATCGTGGGTTAGATCAGGAGTTGTACTCCAGGTGCTCTTGTCCTCGTTCACGTCGTTGAAGTGGAAAGTCGGCAGCAAATGGACCGCTTTGAGCCCGTCGTCGGCGAGCGCCCGGAGATGCTTCATGCCGTCAGAAGCGCTGTCGGTAAAAGCGAGATACATGCCACGATGGTCGACCGGCACGGTGCGGTCTGCAATGCTGAAGTCGCGAACATGAAGCTCATAGATGCTTAGATCGTTGATTCGCGCCAAGGCTGGAGCACGGTCCTCGTTCCAGTCCGTCGGTTTGGTCGTGTCTGAGTCTATATCGGTAATGCGGCTCTTCGTACCGTTGAGTGCGAGGTCGATCGAGTAAGGATCGGTAACGATGTTTTCTACGATCGCTCTCTTACTCGGAGAATAGACCGTTTCGTCCAAGAGATAGTAGTGGCCGATCCATTGTGGATCGAGAACAGCGGTCCAGACTCCCCGATCCTCCTGCATCGCTATTGTTCTTGACGATATGGCCTGGTCCGGTGCGAGGAAAAGTTGAAGACTCATTGTGCGCGCGGTCGGCGCCCAAACCTTAATTTTCAAGGCGGTGTTGCCGTCATCCTCGGCATGAGAGCCGTATTCCTGATGGGAACGCGGATGATTGACTACGACGCCCAACTTGCCCGAATAGGCATAGAGGTCGTCGAGGACGCCCGCGTTCTGCACTCCGGTTGCATACGATAACGCTCCGTCCGTGGTCTGCACGGATACAGCGAGTTGCCCCTCCAGGAAGGCGTGTTCTTTCGATAGGTTCATGTCTACCGGCAACTTCAAAACGGCATAGCCAGACGCGAGTTGGGGGAAGCGAGCCAGTTGCAATGCGGTCATCGTACCGCCCACTGCCAGCTTCACGGACGTTCCTCCATTCACTCCGTTTATACGTAGAACCAGCTTTGCATCTGGATCGCTGAATAACCTGTATGTGCCGTCCGTCTGCAAATGGGCGCTTGGAATCAGGATTGTCGTGCGATCGATCCAAAATGCCTGAAGCTTAAGGAAGTCGTCACTAATGTTGGGCAGTGCTTCCGTTTGCATAGAAGGCGTCTGAGCCGACGCTACACTTCCATATGCACATGCGACAAGGTAAAAGGCGGCAACAATCACAGAACGGAAACACATAGCTTTTCCTGCGCATGGATCAGGTGAAATTTGTGAACTTGACTGAGACTTAGGCGGGTGGGAAGTCATACTGAAGCCGTCATCGGATTGTGACTTGCACCCCTTCGCCATCGTCTTTGATATCCGCAGACCACACTGCGCCTGAGTGGCGTAGATTAACTTGGCCGCGGTCGGAGGTGACAGTCCCGCGGGTGGGAGTCAAACCATAGATTTCGAAATGCAATATGGCCCACCATGGTTTGAAGTGGCCCTCATGCCGCGCGACGTTTAGCGTGAATGATCCGTCGGAGTTGATGCGGCAAGTGAAATGTTCGCGGAGGTATTCGCCCTTTCGGAAGTTGAATGTGTGCCCGTCGTCTTGATAGATTTCGCCTTCGCAAACATCAGTAGCAACGGTTATGGGGCCGGGATCGAACTGCAGCGGAGGGTAGACGCGCAGCGTCAGTGGACCCGTGGGCAGGACGTCGGTGCTTTCCGTGAGCGGCGCGGTAGGAATGATGCTGCCGGCACGAACGTAGATCGGAAGCCAATCGAGCCTGGGGATGATAGTCAAAGGTTTTTGGTGCGAGGTCTCCTCGCGCTTTTCGAGATCTCGGCCCACTACCGGTGAGCGACGGTCCAATCGCTCGCCACTCCAATAGTCGTACCAAACGCCCGGAGGCAAATGGACTTCATAGGGAGCAATCTCATCCGGCGAAGGGTTTGGCGCTACGAGCAGGTCCGGGCCGAAGAAGAATTCGCCGGACGCGTCCAGATCCATCGGATGACCGTCATCGGTGGCGTGTGGGAATTCGAGAAAGAGAGGGCGGAGGATGGGAAGCCCGTCCCGCGAAGTTTCTTCGGCAGTAGTGTAGAGATATGGCATCAGTCGATACCTCTCCTCGATAAACTTCCTCCGTATGCCTTCCTGCTCCGAGCCGTCCACCCACACCTCATGGTCACGGGACCCCTTCACGGCGTGGTCACGATCAATCGGCTGGAACGCTGCCAGTTCCAGCCATTTGGTCAGTAGATCCGGCGAAGGGGAACCGGCGAAGCCGCCCACGTCCGCGCCGGACATCGCGAAACCGCTCAGGCCGAGATTCAGAAGTTGGGGCGTCGTCTGCCGAAGGTGGTTCCAGGTGGATGAATTGTCGCCGGTCCAAGTGGCTGCATAGCGCTGGCCGCCAGCATAGCTGGCACGCGTCAGTACAAACGGTCTCTCGTTCGGCCTGAGCGCGAGAAGGCCAGCATAGGTGGCACGCGAGTTCTCCATACCGTAAACGTTATGAATCTCGAGATGATTTGCCGTGCGCTTGGCAAAACCCGGTTCGTCGATGCGATGCTGTACATCATCCGGCATGGTCTTGCTTGGATAGCGGAACACAGCCGGTTCATTCATATCGTTCCAGAAGCCGCTAATGCCGTCGGCCACGAACTGCTTGTAGAGCGTCCCCCACCATGCACGTGTCTGTTGCTGCGTGAAATCCGGGAAAACGGACGGTCCGGGCCAAACGGGTCCAACATATGTCGAACCATCTGGGTTTTTTACAAAATGGTCGCCTGCTACGCCTGAGTCGTATGGGGAGTACCCCTCGTTCGGCAGCCTGGCGATGTGAAGGTCGGTAATCACGACTAGATGGAAGTGGTCGTCCGTCAGCTTGTTTACCATTTGGGCGAAGTTCGGGAACGCTTGCTCGTTGATGGTGAACGGTCGATCCTTTATTTGGTAGTCGATGTCGAGATAGAGGGCGTCGGCCGGGATATGATCCGCCCGCAGGCGGTTCGCAACCTCCATTAAGCGGGTCTCACTCTCATAGCTGTAGCGCGACTGTTGAAAGCCCAGCGACCATAGCGGCGGCAAAGGCGTGGGACCGGTCAGCCACGCATAGGTTTCTACCACTTGTTTGGGATCCGGGCCATACATGAGGTAGTAGTCGATTGGGCCATTTGAAGATCCGAAGGAATACTCATCTGGAAGTTCGTGGCCGAAGTCGAAGAAAGACCGCCAAGTATTGTCAAACAGAACACCGAGCGCTCTCCCCGAGCGGAATTCGATAAAAAATGGAATGCTCTTGTAGATGGGATCCGTCGACTCCTGCCAACCGTAGCTGTCGGAGCTCCACATGACGTAGCTTTGGCCGGCCCGGTCCAGCGGGCCGGGTTTGTCGCCAAGTCCGAAAAAATGGTCATTCGGATCTTTTTTCTTATAGATGCGGAAGCGTGTTCCGTCCCACTGGACAGGTTCGGCATCTTGTTGAAGCACGTTGCCACTAAGATCCTTCAACTCGATACGAAGGTCGGGCGAGATGGTTACGCGAAGACTCTTGGTCTGAAAGCCGTCTTTCTGCGGCACTACCGGCACCTGTGACGATCTTGCGGACTTAAGGACAGCCCACGACGCATCTTCGGGCAGTAGGCCACTATTCGTTTCTCGAATGCGCAAAACTGTATCGGTAAGAGCTGTCACGCTCAAGATCGCCGAGCCCAGCTTGATCTCGACGCCATTGGGAAGGGGGATGATGTTAGGCCTCCCTTGGGCCAGAGACATCATGGGAACGAAAACGAAGAGTGCGAAAAAACAGCGCATGGATATACAGAAGTGGCAAAGGTCACGTGATCGCAAGGCAGAGGGCTTGCACTTTCGGTGACTTCTGCCTGACCAGTTAACCTCTTGCGTATCAGCTATTTCGAGCGAGTTTGGACTCGCTGGGAATCGAGATCCATGGTGAAGAGATTGTTGCTGGAGATTTCGGTACGCACGAGCAAGACATTGTTCGGTGCGATACCGGAGAAGAAATACTGTCCCGTTGTGCCAACCGGAAGGTTCTTCAGGCTGGCGACCTCTTCCATTCGCCCGTCCGGTACGCTCACACGGTAGATGGGCTCGGTCCCGGCCATGTATGAGTGAACATATAGAGCCTTGCTATCTTCAGACCAGACCGGATCGGCAGCGGAAGATGCAGCAAGGGTGCTCCAGGCCCGAGTGGCGGAATCGAAGAGCATCACCTTCTGCTGATCCAGCGTGAGTGCCGCAATGAATCGTCCGTCGGGTGACCATCTGGGGCTGAAAAATCCCTGCGAACCTGGAATATCCGTGGTGCGATTGGTGGCGAGATCCAAAATATCGAGCGAACGATGGGCGGTTTCTTGTCCCATCAAATCCGTAACTTGGCCAAAAACAATGGATTTGCCGTCCGGCGAAAATGATGGATCTCCTACATTGCGATCCTGGGGCGTCAAACATTCCAAACCGCTGCCGTCAGCACGGACGACGTAAATTTTCCACGCCGCTCCCGGTTCCCGTGCCATCAGAGCCAATCGACTTCCATCAGGAGACCATGTGGCTAAGAAAACAAACATCGATTCTGGGGTAAGGCTAATCTTGTCGGAGCCGTTCGCATGAGCTCTCCAAAGATGGCCAGCCTGTCCAGTCCACGCAACCCATTGACGGTCACGCGAAAAGCTTACGCGGCTCGCATCAGAGAGAAAGTTTTGCAGGGGAACGAACTCTTTCCGATTCGCGTCATATTGCTCCAGATTGGAACGCGCTTGATGTCCCACAAAGAAGATCTGTTCCCCCTGACGCCCGGGGGCAGGAGCCTCATAACTGAAGGGACCATTTGTCACTTGAAGAGGGTTAGAGATCGAAGATCCGTTCAGCTTCCAAAGATCCGTGTGCATGTCCTTGGTCGTCTGAAAAACGAAATAGCGACCATCGGAGGTCCAGGTTCCACAGCATTCATTGGCTGGAACACTCCAATTCTTGAGGATCTGGTGCGCGACGTGTTGATCCGAGGAAATCTCCCAAAGTGAAGAGGTATGGTCGATCGGATTGATCAGTGTGAAGCGGAGGAGCTTTCCGTCAGGCGACCAACGTAACCAGAACGCGCGTCCTGGAACCGTGGCAAATGGAATAGATTTTCCGTCTTCGAGAGAGATAACGGCGAGTTGATTGCCGGAGGCATACAGAATCTTTTTCCCGTCGGCCATCCACGTAGCGTCCTGGACGAGAATATTTGGCACTCTGGACGCGGACCCCCCGTCTACAGGAACGATCCACAACGGTTGTACCGACGCCGCTGCTAAATGGCTTCTTACAAGGAGTTTAGAGCCATCCGGTGAAATGTCATTGATCTCTGGCGCTCCGATCTCGCTGGGGAGTTGAAGAATACGGAACTCGCCGGTGGACGTGGAGACTTGTGCGAGTACCACCCGTCCATCCTGTATGGAAGATGTAAAGATGCGCGCCCCATCCGTAACCGAAGCGGGAAGCGTCTCGATGGATGGGTCCTCCGGTGAATAGACAAGCCCATCCTCAGTAATCTGGGATATCCTCGGCAACACTTCGACTGGCTGCGGATTCCAGAATCGAATGATCGTAGTTGTCAGCAAGACGCCCACTCCGAAACAGACGACAGCGATGACGTACACTCTCTTCTTTCGCGGAGCGGTAGGGGTAAGTTCCACCGGAGGAGACACTGGGGTAGTGGCTAAGTTCTCCGCAGATGGGTCAGGAATCGCAGGAGTCGCGACGGCGTCGGGTCCAGGCTTCGACAGGCTCCGAACGGGTTCTTCCGCCGGTCGTACCGGAGCAATAAAGCGGAACCCTCTCCGGGCAAGCGTTTCCACGAAACGGGGATTCTCGGCAGAATCGCCCAGTGCTTCTCGGATCTTCTTGATGGCGCCGCCCAGCGAGTGCTCGAAATCAACAATGACATCGGGACCCCATACCCGACGTTGGAGTTCCTCCCGAGAGACCACCTCACCGGCGTTTTCGAGGAGAATCGTGAGTATCTTGAACGGCTGTCCCTGCAGTTTAACGCGGTAGCCAGCCTTCCAAAGCTCTCCTGATTTGAGGTCAGCCTCGAAAAGACCAAAGGATACGCGGGACGGAGTTGTTAGGTCTAGGCTCATCGGAGTGCGGTTCCGAATCGTAACACAACTCGGTTTACGCCGACTTGGGCACGATCAGGCGAGGTCACCTATCCGTGCAAGCTATTGAAAATAAGTTGTTTATCTGGTCATCTCGAAACAAATAAAAAATGGGACTGTAACCCTTGCGAACATTTGGGACAACAGCCCAAGGTTCTCATCGCGATTCATATCCAGCACTTTGGACATCCGGACGCGAGCTATATTTGGAGGCTTTGTGAAGAAAGAAATGATCAAAATTAGAAAGTACACATTAGCAATACTAGTCGTTCTGCTCTCCCTGACAGTCCTTACATCGCTCTATGCTCAGACCGATTCCGGTGCGGTGAAAGGAACCGCCACGGACAAAACCGGAGCTGTGATTGCCACGGCCACAATCACCCTGACCAATAAGAACAGTGGGGAAACCCGCATCGCGAAGTCGAACTCCAGCGGAGAGTTCGGTTTTCAAGCAGTGCCGCGCGGCCAGTATATGGCGCATATCGACGCGAAGGGGTTCCAGTCGCAAGAGCAATCGTTCGATCTGCAGGTATCGCAAACTCAGTCTCTGCTCTTTTCACTCGCGCCGGGTGCCGAGTCGCAAACTATCACCGTCACCGATGCAGCTCCCGTTGTCGATCTCTCAACGTCGTCGACTGGGCTCGTTGTCGAAGCGCAACAGATGGCCGATCTGCCTCTGAATGGCAGAAATTTCACTTCGCTCGCCTTGCTGACTCCTGGAGTCACAAGAGGCTCTTACGGCAGCATGGCCAGCGGAGTCGGAGGGAATTCGGAGACCTTTCGGTATGGAGAAACGGGCGGTGCAGCCCTCTCTGTTAACGGCTTGCGTCAGCAAGCGAATAACTTCGAATTGGACGGGGTTGACAACAACGAACTGCTGGTCGGTACCATCGTCTTTTTTCCACCCGTAGAAGGAACGCAGGAGTTCCGCATCACCACGACCGTTGCCCCTGCCGAGTTTGGAGGAGCAGGCGGTGCCATGGTCCAGAGTTCTATCAAATCAGGAGCGAATCATTATCACGGATCGGCATTCGTCTTCGATCGAGACCAAATTTTCGATGCAAATCCCAACTACAACTTCGCCGGAACCCCGGGCGGCCTGCCCGCTCCGACCTTCCATCGCACACAGTTCGGCGGTACGTTGGGGGGACCCATTTGGCACAATCGTGTTTTCCTATTCGGTGACTATCAGGGACTTCGCCAGAAACAACCACAAGGTGAAGTCTATTTGACGGTTCCAACAGCGCTCATGCGCACAGGAAATTTTTCTGAATTCCTGAATCCGGCCCTGACGCAAGGAAACAGCATTCCTGGCCAGGTAAACACCTTTTGGATCCCAGCCTGCTCTGCCTATGGTGGCCAGTCGCCCTATATCTTTGGAGCAATTATCAATCCGATCACTTGCCAGCAGTTTGACTATAACGGCCAGCCAAACGTAATTAATCCCTCTCAGATGAGCCAGGCTGGATTGAACTATCTTAATGCCTACCCGCTGCCGACGCCCGGGCTGGCAACCAAGACCGTCGTAAATAATTATGTGACGAATCCATCTCAGACTCAGCGGTATGACGACTTTGACATTCGCCTCGATGCCAACGTTAGTTCAAAGGACACGGTCTTCGCGAGGTACAGCTATGGGCAGGATATTCTTCAAATTGCGAGCCAACTTCCAAATCTGCCGGCGGGCTTCGGCGCGGGCTATAACCCGACCCATCCCCGCGGATTCGCAGTGGGCGCTACCCACATCTTTTCGGCGAACCTGGTTAATGAGGCGCGGTTCGGATTCATCCGGCCCTACTATGCCTACATCAATCCTTTCAACAATGTGCCGCTGGCAACGCAACTCGGCATCCCCGGCACGA